>Ga0075745_129_pt1 | contig 5220 bp, 10 predicted proteins | sample RifGroB1_FD_68437 | JGI IMG/M metagenome (GOLD analysis project Ga0075745, IMG submission 68437) | Microgenomates (Collierbacteria) bacterium GW2011_GWB1_45_35 | reverse complement strand
CAGAGAGGGGGAGAGTAGGACAAAAAAATACCGAACGCGTGATGCATTCGGTATGACGAATCTTGTAGTGTTGGCGCCATTTAGTCGTCTGTATAAGGTATTCCTTGAACAAAAACTTCACTTAGGGCATCAGCAAGTCGACGTCGTTGCAGGCGCTCCCTTCTTGCTTTCTCTGGGTTGTAAAACTCGTCCATGCGCCGGGCAAGCGCTCTTTGCTCTCTCGCGGCGAGAGTGGCACACTGATCACAACAGTATTCTCCGTCAGTGGTATTGGGTTGTCCACAACGTTTACACGTTTTTTCAGCCATAAGTTTGCTCCTTAAAGTACAGGGGATGATGCGTTATTGTACCACAAATAGTTATAAGCTGATTTTGGCAGGGGTGCCAGGGCTCGAACCTGGGATGACTGTTTTGGAGACAGTAGTGATACCACTTCACTACACCCCTATTAAGGTTTGGCAGCGGATCCTCGAAGCCAAAACATGTTTATGGCTCCACGAGGATAGTCAACCTCTGCAGGCTTGATTCTTGTGAGTTCTGCGAAGAAAAAACCCAGGTCCGCAGGAAAGATGCGATCTTCCATAATACCGTACCGAATGTAATCGCTGACTTCCATATTGCTAATTCCCGGATTCAGCTGTCGAAAGGCCAGGGCAATTTCTTTTTTGGTAAGCACTCTGACGTCAGTCAGAACCGCTTTGGCGACGATCATTTGATGTGGATATTCTTTGGGGTCATAGCCGTAGCCTTGGCAAACGGATCTGACATTGGTGGAGGAAGTGTAAAGAAGTATGGAGCCGCGGTAGCTCCAGCTCCAGTTTCTAGTTTCAAACTGGCGCTGGCCCCGAAGTAGCATTTCATTGTACGGAAATTTTTGAGGCAAAACCGGTATTTTATTCAAGGAACCTCCTAAGTTAATGTTCGGTGAGATATTTTAGCAGAAAAATTGGTGGAGTGAGATTTACCCGCAAGGGGTATCCAGGAGAGCCACGTCGTGATTACACTCCTCGCAATGACGAGAGGTGGAGGTGGTCTTCAAGACGGTCGACTCGTTTTTTGGTATTCATAACTTCGTGGTCAAAAAAGCGAATGATGGTATCGTCATTTTTCTTGAGTTTGATAAGCTTCTTTTCAACAGCTTTTAGCTCTTTTTCTTCCATTGAGGCTAATCTTTTATCAATGTCGATAGGTTTTAACCCTTTTAACTGCTCTCGCATAAACGAAATTGTAGATTTAAATTGCGATTGGTCTTTTTTGTTGGACATAATTTAATAATACAGCAAGCGGCGAAATTGTTATATATTTAAAACATGGGTGGAACAGAAAAAACGTCCGTCGCGGCGGGAAGGTTTGAAAAGAACGGGCAGACTTTTGAAGTGAGATTTTTTGATGCCGACTCGTTTTTTGACCTTAGAGACTTGAGAGAGATAGTCCAGAGCCCCGGGGTACAGGTCTGGATGGCCAGTGTGCGGAACATGAGCCACAAACATTATCGAAAATGGATGGAAGAAAGAGGAGAAAATCACCATTTTCTTTTCGCCATTGCCGATACCAGAGTCCATGGTTTCGTTTATTTGTATCCATCGGAAGAGTTTGGAGGAGCACTGGACGTGAGTTATGCCAAGAGACCGGGGGCTCCCGGAGGTCTGATTACGCCGGCTTTGGTTGAGGCTTGTAAGCTGGTCAGGGACAGAATGGGTAGCTTGCCTAAGATGGTGGCGGAGATTGAAAGGGAAAATCAGACGTCGATAGTGGCGATAGAAAAGGCCGGGTTTGTCAAGATGAGGGACTTTGATAGATACGGAAACGGAATTTGGACACTAGACTGGGGGAAGATATAAGTGTTATTCTGAATGTATGGGTATAAAAGAGTTATTGGGAATTAATAAGGCGAAACCGGTGGAGCCACCGAAAACCGAAGAGAAGATTGAAGGAGCGGAGATTCGTCCGCCCAAGATTCATAAAAAAACTAAGGTAAAGGTCGACAGAGCGGCTTTGAAGAATCTGAATTTGGTAATAGTCGCCTATTCACATGTAGAACGAGAATTTTTTCCGACCAAAGAGTCTTATGAGGCCGAGGTAGAAGTGGAAGACCGAGCGGCCGAAGTGGTTGAGAGAGTCAAAGCCTTGGGGATACCGGTAAAGTCTTTGATGGGAGATCAGTATTTTCTCACTAACCTGCTAGTGGATAAACCGGATGTGGTCATTAACTTGGTAGATACTTTGCGGGGAAAAGACAAGCTGCAGACATCGGTACCGGCGGCTTTGGAGTTGTCTAATGTGCTGTACACCGGCTCCGGCATGGAGGGTCTGGTTATCGGAAATAATCGAAACCTAACCAAGAGATTATTGATCGCTTACGGTATTCCCACTCCGGCCTTTCAGTTTATCCGCCGCGCGGGGACGGCCGTCAATGAAGAGCTGGGTTTGCCTTTGATTGTGAAGCTAAACGAGAGTGGGGGAAGCGTGGGGATAGATAGTAAAGCGGTCAAAGAAACCATTAAGGATGCCCAGCGTAAGGTAAACGAGATGATCTCTGTCTACAAGCTTCCGGTGATCGTGGAGCAATTTATTGACGGGGCGGAAATTACGGTGGTGGTTTTTGATGACGGCACCAGAAAGAGGGTCTATTTGGGGCAAAAAGTCTTTAGAAACAAGGCTGATGGGAAGCACTTTTTTACCAGTTTTGAGTCTTATGATGATATCAAGGCTTATACCTACAAGCACGTGGAAGAGCCGCTGGCGACCAAGATTTCACAGCTGGCTACGCGCGCCTTTAGCGGTCTGCATCACAAAGATTATGCCAAGTTTGATGTGCGGGTGGATGAGGAGACCAATATTCCCTACTTTACGGACTCAAACCCGAATACTGCTTTTGGTCCGGACATGGGGCTACCGATGACGGAGGTGCTGGCCATGCATGGAGTGAGCTTTGATGAAGTGCTAGGAGCGCTGCTCTCCAAGTATGCCAGACAGCTAAAGTAGAACTCAAGGAATCAAGAACTCAAGCGAAAAGAGGTGTCTTCGTGGTTTGTGGGGTAAAATGGGGCTATGAAAAATTTTAAGAGGACAAAGCAGAAAACAGGCTCGTATTGTGGCCCGGCGGTTTTTGAGATGTTGGTTTCGAGATATGGGTTGAAGCTGGACCAGGAGCTGATGGTGGAGGCATGTGGAGCCAGAAGTTCCGTGATGAAAGTGGGGATACCACTGATTGACCTGGCCAAAGGCCTGAGAAAAATCTACCCCGAACTGGTGGTTTGGGAGAAGTCCGGGTCAAAACTGAAAGAGATTCAAACCTTGCTGGCCAAAGACTACTTGGTGGCTGTTGATTGGCAGGGAGTGTTTGTGGCCGATGAGTATGAAGATGATGAGGAAGACGGGTGGTGGAAAAGCTTTTGGAACAAGATGACTAAAGTACCTGTCTTGAAGGGCTCGCAAGGTCATTACTGTATTGTCATGGAAGTGGAGTTGAAGAAGGGGTTTCTAAGATTTGCCGATCCATATGGCCATTATGCCGGTAAAGACCGTTTTGTGGCTACTTGGGAGTTTGAGGAAAGGTGGTGGGACGACCGGTTAGATCGTGATACACAAGGAAGAAAAAAGTACGTTTTCGAGGATCGGCTGATGTTTTTGGTGGCCAAGAAAGGCGACAAGTTTCCGGCGACGTTGGGGATGACGAGAATATAGATCTCAGATTACAGTTCTCAGATTGTTTAGGCGATAGCTGTTTCGATTTTGGTGAGGCGGGATTCGTGATTGTTGACCCGATAACTCACAACCGTTTGTTCCTCGTCCATTTTCTTGACGATGCCGTATATTCTATCCAAAGTTGTCATGATTGTGTCCCATTTTTGATCTAGTTGTTCTCTAGTGACGTAATGTTCGTTAGCATATGATTTCATGACCAGTTCGTTAAACAACTTCATGTTGTTGTCTGTAAATGCCTGCGCCATTTTTCGATAGATTTCTTCTTTTTCTTTAGAAATTTTCTGGTTAAGTAACCTTTCTACCTCCGACTTTGTAAGCATATATCCATTAAACCACAAAATTACTTAAGCTTGCTGACTTCTTTGTGTTCGGTGTGCTGGCGACAAGTACGACAGTGCTTGGTGAGAGTCAGTTTTTCGGGAGTATTGGTTTTGTTGCGCTCTGAAATATAGTTGAAGTGACCGCATTTGGTACACTTTAAACCCATTGATTGTCGAGGTCCTTTTTTAGCCATAGTGGAGGTATTTTAGCACAAAATTTTGGTAAAATTGCTTGTGGCCGACATAGCTCAGTTGGTAGAGCAACGCTTTTGTAAAGCGAAGGTCGAGGGTTCGATTCCCCCTGTCGGCTCCAAAAAACCCCCACCGATGGCGGGGGGGTTGGGGGGTTACACCAGTTTGGCGACGAAGAATTTGGTTTCTTCACCCATGTTCGGCCAGCCGAGCCAGATATCGTCACGATCGATAGTTTGGCTATCAACTTCGAATCGCCCTTTTCTTAATCTAACTCTAGTAGTTTTGTAGCCTTCGCTTTGGGGGGCGATGCGGGCCGAGCCGATTAAGAAAAGTTGGCTGTCGGCCTCGAAGACGGCATATTCTTCGGTAAAGCCGGAGTCTCCTTCTTGCATTTCGGAGATCATGACTTCCCTAAGCAAGACAGTTTTGGTGGGAGCCGGTGGGGTACAAGTGGAACAGAGAATACCGGTGGAAATTGGCGTGTCGCAGTTGAGACATTTACCTTTTTGAAAAACAATCGTGCTCATAGGCCTCCTTTTTTAAGTTGCAGTGCTGAGGACAGGATTCGAACCTGTGTAGGCTTGCGCCGCGGGTTTTACAGACCCGAGTATTTGTCCACTCTACCACCTCAGCATGACTGTACACGTAATGTGCATGGAGCCGTCGTTGGGGCTCGAACCCAACACCTCTGACTTACCAAGTCAGTGCTCTGCCAGCTGAGCTACGACGGCAAATCAACCAACACTGTATTTTACCAACAAAAGAAGCTGTTTGTGGACGAGGATGTTAGAACCCGGGGGAACGGAAGAGAACTTCTTTGGACTGAGCGTTGATCTGGATGATGAGAGGGTTTTTACTGGCGTCCACCGGATCAAGAGAAATCTGCCAGATGACACTAACTCCGGATTTAATATACTGGGCTTTGATGGTGGCTGTGTTGCAAAGCTGACTGGTACAGGCGAGATTGGCGATGGAGACGGCTTCATCAAGGTCGATA
>Ga0075745_127_pt1 | contig 6507 bp, 6 predicted proteins | sample RifGroB1_FD_68437 | JGI IMG/M metagenome (GOLD analysis project Ga0075745, IMG submission 68437) | Microgenomates (Collierbacteria) bacterium GW2011_GWB1_45_35 | reverse complement strand
GTTACTTTTGAAACCAAACGCAAATCTCTATCGCCTCGGCATCATTCTCGACTTCACCAAGTCTCAGCAGGGGTTTCTCGAGCAAGTCGGCTTTTTCAATCCCGAACCCCAGATCAACTCAGCTTTAGATCACTTCCCGGGTATCGACAAATCAAATCTCACCCGTCTCATCATCTGGCAAGGAGTTGACGAAAAGGGTCGAGTCAGCAACCGCCTTTTTGATCTCCAACCACTACCCTTCCGTCACTCGCTTCGAGAGTTAACTCACCAGCTTAACGAAAGAAATTTTCAGGAGTTCCTTGGTGACCCAAACGAAGATCTCTCGAATCTTGTCAACTTCAAGGTTCTGGAGGTGAAGTGGTTCATCAAGCTTTGGGAAAACAAAAACCGAGACGTGCCAGACTATGCTCCCAAAAGATTGAATAATGGTCTCAAGTTCGTCTACACAGACAACAAATTAATCGTCAGTTTCCAAAAGGTCTCGACTGATCTGTGGTTGGCCTCAGATCACAACCCCACCACCGTCATCCCCTTGACCCACGAAAATTTTGACCTGGTCATCAACCAGCACATCCAACTCGCTCAAAAATATCTGCGAAACAAGGAGAAATAAATGAATCTATTTGTAAAATCACGCGGAATTAACTGGACTCCAACTGACCTGGCATATAAGTCAGGCGGCAGCAATCTTGATCTGGGTAACCATCCCATCTCACACGACAGCTACTTTGCCATCCAAGCCATCACCAAGACCATGACCGATCGCCGAGTTCAATTTTCCACTCAAGACAAAGAGTTAATGTCGGCTCTTTGTGGTGTCGATGGATTGCCTATCAAAGCACCAACTCTAGTGATCGATCCAACCAAAATTACCCGCAACAAACACAACATTCCAAGTCGCGACGGAATCCCCACCAAACCGTGGTTTGTTTCGGGTGGTAAGTTCTTATTAGTTGCGACCATCTGCATTTACGGTGCCGCAACTCCAAACGAATCCCTGGGAGTCTACGACATTACCCTCTACTATTGTCCACACACCTTCAACCCCACGATCAACTATCTCAATCTGCACGACGATAAAGGTAAAAGAATACAAAACAGTGGCCACGGTAGTGCAGGAGTAGTCCGACAAGAATACTATATAAAAGTGAAAGAGATCCAACGTAAAGATCTGCTCAATCACGATTCGGATTGGTTTAGGGAGTCCTTCACCACCGCAGCCAAAACCATACCTGAAAGCATCCACGCCTTAGCCTCAATAGGCTAGAACATCACCCTCTCCCCGCCAGCTAGCGGGGAGTTTTTTTATGAACTCGTCATCTCTTCTTCCCCAACACCTTTTCCTTTATGGTTTTCCCCTAATTTATTTTCTCCTCCGACCCATCACCTGATCGGTCAATCCCAGTAATTCCACACCCGTCATAAGAGTAAAAGCCTTCTGCATATAGCCGGTCTCATCAGCATCTACCGTTGGATAGGCAAAGTATGTTCCGGGCATAAAGATAATTGCCTGTCCCGGTGCCGAGCCGGGCATCACATTCCCTTTACCCAAGGTATCCACGTACTTGGCAAACCACCCCGGGGCGATCAATATCGGCGTTTTTGTCTCGGCATTACTACCATCGTAAAACATCATTGATCCGGCGTGTTGCATGTGCCCACCGGCCACAAACCCAGGCTTCTCCTGGGTATACAGGTCATACATTCTCTTCAATCCAAACTCGGGTCGGGAATACGAAGCATGTTTCATCAGCTTGTCTGCCAGACGGCCGGTATACTTTGGTTTCTCGTTAATGGATCCATTAGGGCCGACCGTAAACTCGATTAAAGACAGGTGGTGGATCAAAGGTGTTTCGGTCGCATTGGAAAGATACGATCCCGGCGCCAAAGGCATCGAGTACAAGTTTATCTTTTTGGGTTTATTCATCGGCTTTCCCTCTTCGTCGACATCGCCTTCCCCAAAGTCTTCAATATCCACCACATTGCCATTCGCGTCTCTAAACTCTTCGCCGGTTTTTACTTTAAATCTCCAACTACTGTTGCGCATCGATTCACACATCATAATGGCCAGCGTCTGATCCTTCGCCCCATTAATTACATCCCTAAATCGATTCAAAATTTCCATCCTTTGTGGTGAACTACCTGCCTCCGTATCGATCATATTCCGCAGGAACACTACTAAAGAGTGTGGATTCCCTACTACAAGCTCCTCATGATATTTTTTTAATTCCTCATATCCCTCGGAACTACTCCCCAAGCGGGTATTTCCCAATAAGTGTAATGTTACCGGTAATTTTGATTTGACATCATAAGTTAGCGTGTCATACGTCGGTTTCATCTTCATCTTTGAATATGGATTTGTTACCCAACCCCCTTCCACCTTTACGACATCAACTGGTGTGTCTTCCGTGTGTTCTTCGCCACTTATTTTACTTCTCTTATCGATCAAGGTAATTTTCGGTTTGGACTCCACTTCAGCTCGAATTTTCTCTAAAAGCTCCGCCGTCATCCCCTTACTTTCTACCCAGTCCAGAAGACGCAAAGCATTATTTGCCTTCTGTCCCTGCTCAAAAGAAGCGAAGGGGTAACTTTTTTCTTTTCGTCCGGGTTTTCTTGGCTCCACAATTACCCCCTGACCCAAAGGATCCGTCCAAGTAGCCCCCAATTTAATTCCAAAACGGTCAGCTGGTTTTTCTGGTGACGAACCCTTTGCCGTACCCGAAGCAATAAAATAGACCGAGGTCTTTGCTCCACTAAATAGTTCTTTCGCTACCCCCATCCGATGAAGATGCGCACTCATATATCCATTAGACCTACTTGACTCCGATGTTGCGAAGACTGCGTTACGCAGGCCATAAACTGAGTCAAACTTACTTTTTCCCGCCGGATTATGCCAAATTGTTTCGGAATGCGTGTAACCATTAGGAAATCTAAAATTTATCCTTCCCCCATTTTTTATGATTCTTCTTTGATCGAAACCCATTTTATCCGCAAGTAAAATCCATGGATTTATCGTTGATGAGTCCTCAATCCAACCATTATGTCCCCAGTATCCGGAAACCATCGCCGCTATTTTATCCGCCTCGACCAAAGGTCGCAACATCTCCGCCATAATATCCATTTGCTTGTGGGCATCAAGTACAGTCCTGGCGGTATTGGTTTGCATATATTTCTCTTTCAAACCTTCTATTTCGTCTCCCAGCAGTACCAACATCGCATTCTTGTTATTCATCACAAAACTAAACAGATCCTTCACCTTCTGATGGTCAGTAGCCAAGGACGCAATGTGCAAATCCGATCCACAGACAAGCATCATTGACCCACTGGTTCTAGTATTAAGATCAACCTCGTCTCTGCCCATATAGTTTCTCTCGATTTTCTGCGATTTCTCGACAATATCCAAAAATAATTTATTGATTTCGGCTTGGGTTATCAGTTCCGGAACAGCTCCGGATACCCCCCAGCGCCCACTTCTATTTTCTATTGTTGACATTTTTTTATATGAAAATTAATAGTATTCAACCAATCCTATTACCTCAACCACCAAAAAACAACTACCAAAATAAGAACCTAACTAAAAATAATTTAATTAACTGAAGAGTCGTGCCCACTCAAAAATTCTTCCACCATCATTTCAACTTCTTCAGCGTTGTCCGCCGTCATTAGTTTTTTTCTAAGCCCCACAGAGCCTTCAAATCCCCGAGCAAAACAAGCCAGATGCTTCCTCATCGGAAAAAACTGAAACTTTCCTCCCGTCTTGAGTTCTTGAGTTCTTGACCTGCCTGCCGGCAGGCAGGGTTTCTTGAGTTCTTTATATATCTCCTCATATTTTTTCGCCTGCTCCACCATCACCATCAGGCGCTGTGACACTGTGACACTGTGACACGGTGACACCTTCCTCAGCGCCCACGGATTCCCCATTGCCTCTCGTCCAATCAACACCCCATCCATCCTCCCAGTCAAGTCAATCTCTTTCCCAAGGTTAGTCATTACCTTGAGTTCTTGAGTTCTTGAGTTCTTGAGTTCTTTAATATCCCCATTCCCCAAAAACTTCGCTCCACTATCCCTGATTACTTCCGCGGCCTGCAGTAGCACCGTCCAATCCGCTTCACCTTTATAAAGCTGTTTAAAAGTTCTCCCGTGCATGGCCACCGCCGGTAGTTGCATCTCCGCCAGTGTCTCCCACCAAACAGGATCAGGAGCCTCGCTCCCAATTCTCGTTTTCACACTCACCGGAATTTCAATATCTTGAGTTCTTGAGTTCTTGATTCCTTGAGTTCTTAAGTAATCTTCCACCCCCCTTCTCGTCGCTTCCACCACTTCTTTTGCATTACACTTATCGCGGATCAGCCCCGCTCCGCCTCCCCTCTTTTCCAGGCCGGGGGAAGGACAACCCATATTGATATCAATCCCATCAAAGCCTAGTTCACAAACAATCTTGGCCGCTTCATAAAAGGACTCGGGGTCACTGCCAAAAAGCTGAGCTATTATCGGTCTCTCAATCTCACTGTATTTCAATTCATTCCAAATTTTATGCTCCATATCGTCCCTTTTCTTAATCCCCACAGTCCTTCGGCACTCACAAACTCAGTATAGATAATATCTGGTCTACCGTATTTTTTGGCAATAAATCGCATCGAGGCGTCCGTCACCCCATCCATTGGTGATAGTCCTATTATCGGTCTATTTAATTCCTCCCAAAAATTACTCATACTATATTATCCACGATCTACCATCTACAATCTACGATCTAAACTCTCACAGCCATCATCCACTTCTCGTAAATCGTCCCATCTATTCCTTTATCAATCCACAACTTTTCAAACTCATCCCTTGGTAGTTTTACTACACCGATTCCCAACCCTGGAGTATATTCTTCATTATAAGAAGGATCTATAAGCCACACAAACTCACTGTCTACGTCAAAAATTATTGAATAATGCCCACATTCCAGTCTCTCAATCTCTTCCTCAGTCCCCTCGGCTTGATAACTAACAAGCATTACCCCACCATTGTCCAAAACCTTCTCAGCATCACTCAAGTCTGCATTCCAAACTTCCAAAAAGGGAATATTTTCTTCGTCAAACAGTTTTTTTATATTTATCGACTTTACCCCATCTACCTCATTTACATCCAATCTTTTAAAGACATCGGTCTTCAACACATCTTCTCTCTGAAGCATCAACAACAACGTTTTAACTGCAGCATCGCCACAATCAAAATACAGTTCCATAAAAACTTTTTTTTCCGGTGCTTTCCGATGACCATCGACAGTATTTTTATTGTCCACAGTTTCCTCATTTAATATTATTTTGCGTAAATAGTCAAAACTATCAGCCTTACTGCCAACTTCCCAACACTTCGGATATTTTTTCTTTCTCTTCAAAGCTGTATTAGCCAACCCCCTTCCCACAAAAATAATACTCTCATTAGTTTTGTCATTCCCGCGCAGGCGGGAATCTATACAAATTACACCAATTTTCTCTCCAATTTTTACAGCTAACTCTTTTAGCGCCAGCAAATAAACAATTTTCATGCTTTAAACAGCTAAATACCAGTGATCCAAGCCATCCTCATCCACCCACCTGCCTTCAAAAATATTCCTTTTTATCTTCCTAACGCCAGCTCGATATCTCACCCTCTCACCTTTTACAAACGGATCGGCCAGCCATAAATAATCTGCCTCAATTCCAAACACGACCGAGTAATGACCGCTTTGGAGCTTTTTGTAGTACTTTTTTTCACCCCATGCCTGATAAGCTACCAAACAAAGCCTCCCCTTGCTCAGTTCGGCCTCAATATCGCCAAGGTTAGCCCCAAACTTCTCCTTGGCCTTCAGACCGTGGAGTTTAAACAAGTTTTTAATCCGGTGAGACAGGGTTCCGTAGCTCTTGGTAGTATGTAGGCTCTTTTTCAGGCTCAATCGGTTAGATTTCAGGCCTCTGGTTCCCAAAATCGTCTGCACGCACGCCACTCCACACTCGTAGCCATTAACTTGCACCACGGGTTTCACAGGCAGGAGTAGTATCTTGTCCTTCTTTGTCACTAAGTGGGCGCTCATGGGGTCGAACCATGTACCTCGGTCTTATCAGGACCGCGCTCTAACCAGATGAGCTAAGCGCCCAAAACCACCTGTCTATTCTAACATAATCGAACCAAAATGAGCACAAAAAACCCGCCATCACTGTCATTGCGAGGTCGCCTAGGCGACCGTGGCAATCTCACTCCACCCATCAAAAAACCACCTCTCGGTGGGTTTTTTATTTTGTTCGCATTCCCGTAGGGGTTTGATTCATCAAACCCGTGTAGGGGTAGGCCTCGTGCCTACCCGATCTGTAGGGGCGCATCATGATGCGCCCGCAACCATTTATTGTCGTCTCAAGAGTGGCAAGAGTCAGGTAGATTTGTTTTAGACACTCATCTACCAATAGTGTGGCGATATTATCATCCGGTCTCGTGAAGACCTTAACTCCTAGAAAGGAGGTGATCCATCCGCACCTTCCAGTA
>Ga0075745_119_pt1 | contig 17062 bp, 15 predicted proteins | sample RifGroB1_FD_68437 | JGI IMG/M metagenome (GOLD analysis project Ga0075745, IMG submission 68437) | Microgenomates (Collierbacteria) bacterium GW2011_GWB1_45_35 | reverse complement strand
CACGCTTTAGTCAATCTCGACAATCCTCTGATAGCGACCCGCATTACCCTCTCCCAATATCATGGGGTAAAAACCTATTCTCTAGTAAATCCCCAAGCCGATTTTTTCGTCAAAAAGTACGTCTTTTCACCCGAAGGATTAAAGTTTGTTCTCATTTACCAAGACAAAGAATATTCCTACGTCTCTTCTCTTTTTGGCACCAGCAATCTTTACAATCTCACCGCCGCCATCTCCATGGCTTTAATGATGAAAGTTCCCGAAAAAATTATCTCCCAACAGGTGGGTCAAATCACCCCCTCACCCCACCGGCTGGAACTAAAGAAAATTAACCAGGCTACACTCATAGATAACGCTTTTTCAAGTAACGAAGATGGCTTTACTTCCTTAATTAGTGATCTTTCCAAGTTACCAGGCAAAAAGGTTCTCATTACCCCGGGAATCGTCGAGCTTGGTTTAAGGACCGTCGAGGTCCACCAAAGAATTGGTGGTCTTGCCTCAAAAGTTTTTGACAAATTTATCCTGGTAGGCAAATCCATCCGCACCCTAAGCCTCGAACAAGGAATTAAAAAGACGGTTTCCTTCATCCCAAACTCCACCAATCTTTGGCCTCTTATCGAAGAATTATCCCAGGACTACGATTGGATCCTCATCGAAAACGACCTCCCAGACAATTTCTAGGAGAATCTAAATATAAACTTTAATCGCTGACATTTGTATCTCAAGTAGTCCTGCTTTTCTTGCTGAAGTTTCCAATTCTCCGTCGCGATAATCAACATATCCACCACCCCTATAAACTAAGTAAGGAGTTTGAAGTTTATCTATGAACTTTCTCACCAGTTTTTCTCTCAACAGTAGTTTTGCCTTGTTCATTCCGTGAACACCACCCATCCTGTCTGAGTCTAAAACGTCGAAACCCAAATGATATATAAACAAAGAGGGTTTGAAGTCCTCAATTTTGTCCATCAACTTCTTCAATTCAACAAAATAATCGTTAGAGCTAGTAACTTTTACATGGAACAGATTGTCTTTGCTGTCACAATACTTCCATGCTGGAATACTTTGATTCCACAAACTCGTCATGAGGATATCTTCTCTATTGTGAAGTAAATCATTACATCCATTACTATAATGTGTGTCCAAGTCCAAGATGACTACCCTCTGCTTTAAGGTGGTAGCATACACCGCACTTATTGCCAGAGTATTAACCAATCCAAAACCAAAAGGCATGCCAAATTCACAATGATGACCTCCTCCAACAGTTGAAAAAGCAGAACCATTTTTTAATGCAGAGTCAACCATTCTTTTGGCAATTAAAGCATGCTCGAGCGCGGTAGGGTACAGTGATGGTTGAAGCATTAGTCCATTTGACAGATATGTCGTTTGAGATTTTTCTTGTCTAAAAATGTCCAGATAATTATTTCTATGGACCAGGTTCACCATTTCACAAGACTCTTTTTCCTTACCCTCAGAGGAAATATAGTTTATATTCCACCCAAATTCTGTCATCTTACTCTCCAGGTTTATCTGATTAGAGATAGTATCTAGTTGATACAAATTTCCACCTTTTCCCTTGTGAAACACGTTCTTCGTATTTGCAGCAGCAAAAATATTCATTTTAATCACTAAACCTTCCCGCCCTTAAGCCCCAAATTGGCAAATCCGGCTAGGATATTACTTTCAAAAGTATTTATCAAGCCCTTCTTACTTTCTTTTTCCTCCAGGGCAAAATTTACCAGTCTAGTTACCAGTTCTTCAAAAGTCACCCCGCTCGCCGCCCAAAGATAAAACGCCAGCGACCCCGGCATGGTATTTATTTCGTTAAAGAAAATTTTGCCAGACTTTGAAACCATAAAATCTATTCTGGCAATACCCTTTCCCCCTATGGCTCGGAAATAGTCCACTGTAAACTTCTCAATCTTTTTTATTACCTCTGGTTTCTGATCAGCCGGGATCAGCCTCTTAGCTCCAGCCATCCCCTTTTGTTTTGTCTGCCCTTCATACTTATCCGAGAAGGACAACACCTCTCCACTTGCCACTGGCCGCTCCGTCATGGATAGTTCGTAAGGTCCGTTTCCCATGATAGAAATATTTACTTCAGCAAAGTCGCTGAGAGCTTCTTCGATCATCACTCTTCTGTCATAGCAAAAAGCCACCTCCAGGGCGTCTTCCAGACCCCTTTCTTTCTCTACTCGGGATAAACCGATGCTCGACCCCAGGCCCACAGGTTTCACCATTACCGGAAACTTAATCGACTTCTTTTCAGCTACCGACATTTTTTCACCCTTTATCACCAAGGTGTCTTTCAAAACATCAATCCCCACCGACTTTGCAATTATCTTGGCCAAATATTTATCTATCTTTACTGCACTCGCCGTCACCCCACAACCTACATAAGGAATCCCAGACATCTCAAACAGTCCTTGGAGTGTGCCATCTTCACCGCCCCGTCCATGTACTACGGGGAAGATTACGTCAGGTTGATTTTCAGTCATCCCAAAGTTCCACAAACCCTTTTGCAACACTCCTCTTTCGGCTTCAGGAGAAAGGATTATCTCTTTGGCACCCCTGAGCAACTTTTTACTATTTTGATAAGACTTAGAGTCGAGAAACTTATCATCCCCCAGATACCAGCTCCCATTTTTACTGATGTAAACCGGCATCACTTCAAAGCCCGCTTTTTTCAAAGCGTGCATCACCTGCCAAGCCGTCACTACCGCCACATCATGCTCAGGGCTCACACCTCCATACACCACCATTACCTTTTTCCGATTCATTGTTTCATTTTAATATATTAATATTCCTCTACTGGCAAAGAACTTTTTAAAGTCCTTTTCTGATATTTCACAGTTTTCTTGTGACTTACCAAAGAAACCTGAAGGATTGTGAAAAAATAATGTCTTTTTATGATCATCAAAACCAGTGATGAGAACCAAGTGTCCTCCTTTGTGTTCGGGTGTGTGATCTGGTTTTCTGATACTTGCACTCACCGACGCAATCAAGTAATTGCTATTTTGTAATTCTCTTTTAATTCGCCCTATCGTCAGAAATATCCTAAATACTTTAGCCTTTATCCTAAATTCTTTTTCCAGAAGTTTTTTGAACGGATTGTAGAATAGTCCATCAATTTTATCTCCATTTTGTACATAAGCACCATACTCTTCGCATTTCTTAGCCAGCTCTATCATTTTGTAATTTTTACTAAATTTACTAGCTAAGATCATTTTCAAACAGGCCATTCCGCAGATATTCCAACTCCAATATTCATATTCTTCAGGAGATTTAGCACCTGAGTTTTTCCACTTTTGATCATCTCTTGCCAAAATCTTTCTCTCAATTATTTTACCAACCAACTTCGGCGACTCCCACTGCGAAAAATATGGAATCTTATTTATTACCTTAGTCATCCACCCTTTCAATAATCGCTCCTAATCTTGTATAGGTTTCAAAGACGTTCGGATATCTCCGTCGAAGAATGTCCACCCCGTGGATTTCAGTCACCACAGGGTCACAGAGTGCAGCGATAAAAATTGCCTTACAGGCCTGGATCACGCTAGGAGAAACTATCACTCCCCCTTTAAATTTTACCGGTCCGGTCACTATCACCCTCTCCGGATCAGACACAAAAATATCTGCTCCCATGGCATTTAGCTCCCGAACAAACTCCAATCCCGACTCATACATCCAATTCTTAAGAAGAAGCCGGCCTTTGGTTTTACTGGCTAGCACTGCCATCACCGGAATGGCATCCACTGGGAAACCAGGCCATGGTCTGGGATAAAGTTTTGGTAACCCTGGAGCCGCTAGGGGTACTCCGGAATTTACGGTGTCTATTACCAATTCTCCATTTCTACTCACAACTAAGTCAGTCCCGTCTCTTTCAATCTTGACATTAAAAAGTTCAAACCAATTTATCATTCCGTTAACCACTTCTGGCACATTGGCGTTTTTGATTCTAATTCTTCCGTCCGTCACTGCCGCGGCCACCATCAGCCCAGCTACATCCACAAAGTCCGGTCCCGGCTCATATGTCGCCCCTTTCAATTCTTTATTTCCATGAATAGTTACTTTGTTAGATCCAATCCCCCCGACTTCTGCTCCCATTGTTTGTAACATTCTGAGAAGTTCATTTACATGTGGTTCACAGGCCGCATCGATGATTACAAAATCGGCTCCGCTACCGGCCGCATACATAAAGAGGTTTTCCGTCGCCGTTACCGATGCCTCCAGTTGCCAAATATCATATGACTTCGGTAACTTTATTGGCGCTGTGAATTTTACAAATCCATCGACATATTTAAACTCAACACCGGCTTTTTTGAACGAATCGAGATGTGCCGCAATCGATCTCATTCCCAGATCACACCCACCCGGTAGAGGTATTTCGGCCACCCCGAAACGAGCCAGTAATGGACCGGCAAACATCAGAGACCCCCGAAACTGACATCCCAATACTTCATCAATTTTGTACCGATTTACTTTGGCACAATTAATTTTTATTTCTCCCGTCACACTTTGATCCACCTCTGCCCCCAATAGTTTCAATATTTGCAGTATCTTCGCCACATCACTCGTCCCGGGAACATTTTTATATGTCACCGTTTCATTGGTCAGTATCGCCGCCGGCAGTACCGCCACCAATGAATTTTTGTTTGGTATAGGTGTCACACTTCCCTCCAATTTTCTCCCCCCTGTAATTCTCAAAACACCATTCATATGTCTCATATTATCTCACGTCTACTCTTGCGCTATAATCTCCTTATGGATCGAACCTACATCAAAGATCTCAAAGAAAACTTAGGCAAACAAGTAAACATCAAAGGCTTCGCCGAAACCATTCGCAAGCAGGGTGGCATTATTTTTCTGGTTCTCCGTGACATCACTGGCAGTATTCAAACTGTGGTCATCAAAGGCAACACCGAAAACTTCGAAAAAATTGCCAATCTTTCCCTCGAATCAGTCATCTCGATCACTGGCGACGCCAAAGAAAATTCTCAAGCCCCAGGTGGTATCGAGGTTTTTATCGACACCGTCGAAGTTCTCAGCGCAGCCCAGCCGGAGCTTCCTATACCGGTTAATGAAAAAGGCGAAGGCGAAACTAATCTGGATACTCGTTTAGACTGGAGATACTTAGATTTAAGAAAAGAAGAAAATGTTTTAATTTTCAAAGTCTGGACCACTCTCGAACAAGCTTTTATAAATTACTGTATCGAAAACAATTTTATCCAAATTCACTCCCCCAAAACCGTCATCACCTCCACCGAATCAGGTTCCGAACTTTTTGAGATCAACTACTTCGACCAAAAAGCCTACCTTGCTCAATCTCCCCAGTTCTATAAACAAATGGCTATGGCCGCCGGCTTGGAAAAAGTTTTTGAAATCGGTCCCGTTTTTCGTGCTAATCCTTCTTTCACCTCAAGACACGACACCGAATTTACCATGTATGACATAGAAATGGCTTACGTCGAATCTGTCCACGATTTGTTAGCTGAGGAAGAAAAAATGATGGTTGCCATTCTCACCGCTATCAAAGAAAAACACGGCGAAGATATCAAAAAAATCTTTGACCAAGAAGTAACCATCCCTACCGTTCCTTTCCCCAGAATTTCTTTCATCGAAGCCAAAAAAGTCCTCGCTGAATTAAAAGTTTTTAACGAAAAGAAAGACGATCTCAATCCTGAAGAAGAAAGAGCTATCGCTCAATATTTCAAAGATAAAGAAAATCATGACTTTGTCTTTGTCTACGAATATCCCGCCTCTGGTCGCGCCTTCTACAGTATGAGAGATGAAAAAGACCCAACCATCTCAAAAAGTTTTGATCTTCTGTACAAAGGCCTAGAAATTACCAGTGGAGCACAGCGCGAACACCGCTTCGACGTCCTCAAAAAACAAATCGAGGAAAAAGGCTTTGATCTAAAAGCTTTTGAAGGTTATCTCAACTTCTTCAAATATGGCTGTCCTCCACATGGAGGTTTTGCTCCAGGCCCATCTAGGTTTTTAATGAAAATTTTGGGATTAACTAACGTCCGTGAAGTCACTTACGTCTACCGCGGAGTCAAACGCCTGACACCATAGATAAGTCATGCTTCACCCAAGCTTCTGTCCAAGAAGTAGGATAAATCCTAGATAAAAAATCCAGCTCCATTCTTCGTCCGTGTTGTTCTATATCTGTAGACAGATATTTTGTCTGCCTATCTTCGTCGCTTACCCTTACTTCCACATTAGGATAATTTGCCATTTGTTCCAAAAAGTATTTTTTTCTATCACCGCTCTTCAGCACATCTTCCAAAAACAATACATGAGCCAGCTCCTGAACTATCCCCGCCTCCAAGTCCTGACACCAATCCTCAAGGTACTTTTCTTTTTCTGTTATTGTGTAATCTCCACCAATCAAATCTGTCGCAATTTTCTCAATCGCTATTTTATTAAGTTGCACAAACCTCAATTTTTCTAATTTACCAAAATAATCAAAGCTTTCCTTCAGGACTTCGTCATCATAAAGCATCTGCAGTGGTACTTTATCGTTATTTCCAGTTGATTCTTTCAGGTCTACTTCACCATCAAAAATACTTCTGTTTGTATCCAGGCAAGTCTCAAAAGCAAACTTTAATCGCAAAACCAATTCTTCATAAATAGCCTCCTTTCCTACAAACACTCTCTTATTTTTTCTCAAATAATCATCTCTATTTTTTATATATATCTCTCTTTCTGGCCACACAAATCTATAATTCCAAGCCCTCTCGGAAATACAAATCCCTAAAATATTTTTTTCTATAACTGGCACCCCAATATTCTACACTCAAACGCCTCATCCCATACCACCCATAAATTAACCTTGTACCTGCCCTGTCAAGGGAAGGGGGACCACGCAGTGGTGGAAGGGTTTACACCACCACACACTCCCCATACTTTTTCTTCAACTCTTCCTCAATTTTCTTCTTGCCTTTATAGTCTACCCTTAAAAGAATTCGTATCAAAAACTTATCATCCACAAAAACTCTTTCCGTCACATATCGCCCATCCGCTTTATATTTAGCCAAAATCGCTGCCACATCATTTTCCACCCCAATTGCGTTCTCTCCAGTAATCTGTACACTTGTATAAACACCAACTCCCACTCCCAAACTATCTAATTTTTTCTTTATATTTTCCAAATTCATCCCCAAGGCCACTTTATAATAAAGATCACTTTCTCCATGCCAACAACCAAAATCTGCAAGTAGTTTATTCACCACTGTCTCATCCAAGTCAGTTAGCTCTAACAATCCCCGCTCAATAAGTACTTCGTTTACCAATACTTCTCGCCCAGCTTCCACCATTTCATCTCGCTCCGAAACCATTAACTGTTTCTCTATTATTCTTCTTGTCTCCAAGTTACAAAAATCAACCCACTCACTACTCGGAGTTCTTTTGCTTTCGTCTTTCAATACTTCCACCACGCTAGCGTTTGGCACAACAGTGTCTAAACTACACACTTTTCCATCTATTTTTATCGCCACCGCCTTTAATCCCAATAGTGGATTCAATTTATATGCCACATCAATTCCAGTTGCAGTTGTCTCCAAAAATACCAATTCTTCTTTGGGAGTAAAAACCAGCTTTCTACTAAACATATCCTTATTTTCTCTCGTCTCTTCTGCTGAATATATTGTGATCCCCCAGTTATTAAACTTTTCCCTCTCCTTGGAGGTAAAACAAATCTCTACACTTCCCTCTCCAAATATATAAACATCTTTCAACGCGCTATAACCATTTACGGCCGACTCTTGAAGTAAATCCTCATGTCTATTTACCAACAAGCCCTTAGCAAAAAGCATTCTTACTACCCCCATCGCTTTATAACAGTCCACCACTTTATCCTCATCTACCAATACTCTAATGCTTAATACATCTGGAATCTCGCCAATACTTTTCGACAAACTCCCCCCTCTTATTCCTCGCTTTTTCTGCTTTTCCGAAACCTCCCAATACCCTGCAACTTGATGCTCTATTTTTATATCAAGTCCATATTTTTTTAAGTTTACTTCAATTTCTTTTTCTAACCCTTCTACAAAATCCGATTTCAACCTTGGATCTTTATCTACCCTACTTCTTATATTCTCAAACCTTTCAGGATCAAAATACTTAAACGACAAATCTTCCAGTTCGTTCTTTACCTGCCACATTCCAAAGGACTCCGCCAATGGGGCGTAGACCGTCAAAGTCTCTTTGGCTTTTTTAAACTGCACTTCTGGCTTCATTCCCTCCATCGTCATCATATTATGCTTTCTGTCAGCCAATTTTATCTTTACTACTCCAACATCAAATAAACTTTCTCTCGCCACTTTCCTCAGTGTCTCAAATTCATTTCTATCGCTATTTCTAGATTTTAACTTTGTTACTCCATCAACCAAAAAGGCTACTCGTTCTCCAAATAACTCCTTAATTTTTTGTAAATCAATCAAATCTGGGTGATTTTCTACAGAATCGTGAAGTAGTCCCCAAAATACTGGCCACAGCTATACAGTGAGAGATATATGGTTCGTAAGGTGGTGTCTTTCTTTTTTCTTTAAAATGAACTTCATTAGCTACTTCCAAAGCTAACTTCAATCTCTCGGAACAATTTTCTCCAAATTTTTCCAGACTACTACAAAACTCCGTTGCCGGCCTCAAAATAATCTCCTCCTCTTTCATGCCCGTATTCTACACCTTCAAGACCTTCAAGGAGAGTCCTTGTAGGGGCAGGCCCCGTGCCTGCCCTCCTCCCTTTGTCATTCCGACCGTAGTGGAGGAATCTCACTCCACCCGTCATCGCACGCTATAATAGAATCCATCATGGATAATCAGGTCACTTTAGAAAAAATTATTTCTCTTGCCAAACGCCGCGGATTTATTTATCCCGGCTCCGAAATCTACGGCGGTCTGGCCAACACCTACGACTTCGGCCCACTGGGTACAGAACTAAAAAGAAATCTTATTAACCTTTGGTGGAAGACTTTTGTCACTGATCGTTCAGACATGTTTGGCTTGGACACTTCTGTCCTCATGAGTCCCAAAGTCTGGGAAGCTTCTGGTCATACAGAAAATTTCACCAACGTCATGGTGGACTGTCTTACCTGTCACTATCGCACTCGAGCCGATCACCTGATCGAAGAAGGAGCCGAGGGTCTTGGCAATGTCGAAGGCAAACCACTTGCAGAACTGGACAAATTTATCTCAGACAACAATATCAAATGTCCCAAATGTGGTAATAAAACTTGGACCAAAGTCCGAGACTTCAACCAACTTTTCGAAACCCAAATTGGAATAATAACCGAAGGCAAAAATACCGCCTATCTCAGGGGTGAGCTTGCCCAAGGCATGTTCGTCGACTTCAAACAAGTCCTCGATTCTCTCCACCCCAAGCTTCCCTTTGGTCTGGCCCAATCCGGTAAGGCTTTTCGAAATGAAATCACCATGGGCAAGTTTACTTTCCGGACCCTAGAGTTCGATCTGGCCGAGTTCGAATACTTTGTAAGACCCGAAGATTGGGAAAAGTATTTCGAGTACTGGAAAAAAGAAATGTATCAGTTCGCCATCTCCCTTGGTATTCCGGCCAAAAAACTCCGCTGGAGAGAGCACTTCAAAGAAGAGCTCAGTCACTACAGTTCCCGTACCGAAGACTTGGAATATGAATTCCCTTGGGGCTTCAAAGAAATGTTCGGTCTTGCATACCGTACTGATTTTGATCTTAAAAATCACATCGAAAAATCCGGCGTTGACCTTCGCTACACCGATCCATATACCCAGGAAAAATTCATCCCCCACGTTATCGAACCAACTTTTGGTCTTTCCCGTCTTCTGACTATTATTCTTATGAACGCTTACTTCGAAGACACCGACAAGAAACGAGTGGTCATGAAATTCCCCAAAAATCTTGCTCCTTACAAGGTCGCCGTTTTCCCGCTTCTCGGCAACAAAGAAGATCTAGGCAACAAAGCTAAAGATGTCTACAGCTTACTCAAAAAAGACATGAGTGTCGTTTTGGACGAAAGAGGTAACATCGGCAAACGTTACTTCACCCAAGACGAAATTGGCACTCCTTTCTGTGTCACTGTCGACTTCGACACTCTTTCCGACAACTCTGTCACAGTCAGAGACCGAGATACCATGACTCAGAAAAGAATCAAAATCACTAACCTTTCTGCTTACCTTTTGAAGAACATAAATTAAAACCGCACCTTTCGGTGCGGTCAAAAATCAGAGAATTAGTTACAAATTACTTTCACTACTTTTTCCATTTGGTCTTGAAACAGGCTATCTTCCCTTCGCGCCATGGGACGTACTTCAACGCACAAATCATTTCCATAGCGCTTCAATCTGAAGTGCCACCAAATACTCCGTAAGTAGAGTGATATATCCAAGTTGTCTACCTCCGCAAATGGAACCAAACTAGCTCCAACCACAACTTTGTGCCTTGCAAGAGATCTGCAATATTCATCTAGTGACGCAAATATCAAAGGACCACCATAACGGTCAGGGAGATACCCGGCCGCAGACTCATGGATATATCGTTTCCAAACTCTATCCTGTGGGTAATCTCCCAAGAACAAATTTATCCGCTCACCCAATTTATTAAGCACCCACACAGCCTCTTGTGGCGAAACAGAAACCGTAAATTGAACAGATGACGTTCGAGCCAGGGGCGCTAAGGCATCCCGTCCATCCAGATCCAGCCAGACTGCATCCCGCTCGTCGGGAATTACCAGCAAATCTTCTTCTCCGGACAATATTGGTGCAAAGTATGGTTCAGCTCCAAATACCGAAGCAGCTTTATAGAGCTGATCTAGACACTTTTTAGCGATGTCGATTACTCCTGTCTGAGTCGAAACCTTTGTAGAAACTTCCATATTATGCCTACCAAGTTCATAGAATATGCGGTTGCCGTCTTTGTCCACGAGTGTTGTAATTAGATCTCCTTTAAGACCTTCCACCTTCCACTGTTTTTCAGCCAGAAATCTCAGCATATGTTGAGACACTTTTGTCTCTACCGGCTTACCATCCTTGTCGACAAACTGGGTTTCAATTTCTGCTCCGATTGTATGAAGCGTTTGGGATGTGATCCCCTCTGTAAAGTACCTAATCAGTTTTTTCATAACTCTCTCCTTGTTAAAGAACTCGTTTTCCTTAAACGGGTGGAAAACAAACCCCCTCCTTATAAGGAGGGGGTTGACTTCATATTTTTGACAAAGATCAAGACAACCCTCTCCCTAAAAAGAGAAAGTTGTGATGATAGAAGTTGCCAAAAATTATATTCATTTTTATGTCAGTTCCAAATACTTTCTTAATCCTTCATAAAAAGTCATCACCGAATTGATATCCACCCACTCATCATTCGAGTGGATTTCTCCCCCCAAAGGTTTGTGCATCATTACCGGGCTCTTTAGTAGAGCAAAGTGACGAGCATCGGAAGCCCCGTAAGTTTGTTTAACGACTATTTTTTTGCCAAAAGCCTCCTCCATCACTCTCAAGTATTTTGTTACTTCCGGATCATTTATATCCGTGAAAGTGGGTAATCCTGTCGAGAGTTTTGACACTTCTATTTCCAATCTCAAGTTTTTGATTATCCCTTCAACTACCGATGTGATATTTTCGATCGAATCCTTCTCAGGATATCTAAAGTCAATTTTCATCTCAGCTTCCGGACAAACTTGATTGGTGGAGACTCCCCCATTAATCGTCCCAATATTCATGGTTGTCTCCCAACTCTCTATCAGATTGTTTTTCCCATAGATTTTCAGTAGCTCAGCGCCGAGCAACACTAGTGAATCAATCGCGTTCTTTCCAAGCCACGGTCTTGAAGCGTGAGCCGGTATACCTTTAGAAACAAGTCTCAGCTGACAAACCCCTTTTGCTTTATCCACAAAGCTCAAGTTCTCACCTCCATCGGGAACAATAAATATTTTTGGTGCAAAGCCCCTGTCTGCGACTGGCTTAGCCCCTTCAAAACCTCCCACTTCCTCATCTGTAGTAATCATCAGACAAAAATCAATATTTTTTGTTTTTGCCTCATTCAGCAAGGCCACACCCAAGGGAATCGAAAACTTCATATCACAAGTCCCTCTTCCTATAGCTTTTTCTCCCTCCACTTTCATTACAAACTGGTCATCTCGACCTGCTACCACATCCATGTGCACCATGTAGCAATACTTCGGAGTGTTCCCTTTAATCACCTGGGCAATCAGCACTTCTCCTTTCCCATTTCTTACTCTTTCAATATCAATTCCTCCTCCAATCATTTTTACGACATAATCAAGCGCTCGAGAATTCTCTTCCGTTTCACCCGGCAAAGTTTTAAATGCCACTAGGTCTGTCAATTGTTTTGTTAAGTCATCTTTAGTCATTTTGCTTTTAATTTCTTAATTGCATCCTGGATAAACAAAGTCTCCTGCTCTCCGGTCTTCATATTCTTGAGAGATATTTTTTTAGCTTGTACTTCATCTCCGCCAATTATTACTACATATGGGATGCCTTTTTTATTGGCATATTTAAGCTGTTTATCAATTTTTACCTCTTTACTGGGATAGATTTCCGTCACTATATCCACCTCTCTCAAAGCCTTCATTATTTGCAGTCCATTTATAAAATACTCTCCACTCATCAAACACACCAATACTTTTGAAACAGTCGAAAATTCCGGCACCAAACCAAACTGCAGACAAGCTTCCAGGGTTCTATCAAATCCCAAACCAAATCCTGTTCCGGGTATTTCCACTCCGGCGATTTTACTTACTAAGTCGTCGTAACGCTCCCCACCCAACACTGAGCCATTGCCAAACCCCTCTATCTTTACCTCCCAAATCGGACCGGTGGAATAGGAGAATGATCGGGAAAGTGTTGGTTCAAATTTATACCAGCTTGAGTCAAAGCCGGTTTCCTTTAGATAGGCAAAAATATTGTTTATTTTTTCGTTTGGTTTCAGATCTCTCACTTGTTTAAAAAACTTTATAGCCTGGTCCCTCTCAATCCCTTTTTCAATCATTTCCCTTATTACTCCCATCTCTCCGATCTTGTCCAGTTTATCAATTGAAACGATGGCTTCGTAGGGAATTCCTACCAAAAGCTCTCGATCATTTACAGACACACAGGCATTCTTAAAACCCAGCTTCCTATATATTTCCAGAGACAAACCAATTACTTCGGCATCAGCCAAATAAGAACTCTCCCCAAAAATATCGGCATCACACTGGACAAACTCTCTATACCTACCCTTTTGAGGCTTCTCTGCTCGGAACGCCGGCTGTATTTGATATCTCCGAAAAGGCATCGGTAATATTTGGGCATATTCCGCCACCACCCTGCAGGTTGGCACGGTTTGATCATAACGAAGCGCCACTTCACGACCGGCATTATCTTTAAATTTAAAGAATAGTTGTTCGCCATCTCCAATTTTTCCCGCAAAAAGTTCCAGTGGCTCTAGTGTAGGGGTCTCCATCGGATCAAACCCCCATAGTTCGAACACTTCTTCAATTTTCCTCTTCAGCCACTGCCGTTCCAAAAAAAACGAAAAAACCTCCGCTTGGGAGGTTTGTACGATTAATTAAATAAGTCCGTTAAACCCCACCAAACGAATGGTTCCAGTAGGCGTGATGGATAGCAAACACAAACTTACTCATGGAAGTATTCTATCACAGTCTGTCAACCTAGCCTCAAACCGTGATCGGGACGATTCTGGGTTGAAGTGCCTTCTTATAGTCCTCAGACTTCATGGCTATCGAAAAACGTCTATCTCCCGCATTAAAGATCATCCTTTCATTCTCGAACAGTTTAGGATCAACCGTCATATCAAGACCAAAAAAGTTACCAAAGGGTGGCACTCCTCCCGGCTCTACTCCTCCGGTAATATTATTGACTTCAGCTTCAGTTGCAAAGCGAATATCTTTCGCACCAAACAATGTTTTTACTTTCCTCTCATCAAATCTAAGATTTGCAGGCACCACCAGCATCACAAATTTTTTATCTGTCTCAGACTTCTTTATCCTTACTATCAGAGCCTTGGCACCTTGATTGAGTGAATAACCCGTCCGAATACTTGCCGCCTCTTCACTAGTCCTCACGGCTTCATGTTCAAACGTTTCAAACCAATATTGATTTTGTTTAAGCAAGGCGAGAATTTTATCTACAATTGGGTGATATTCCATGGCTAAATTAATTATTTCACCAGCTTCAAATACTTCCTCTTTCCAATTCTCACTACGTTTTCCCCTTGATTTAACGCCAGTTCGACTTCGCCATCAATTCTTTTTTCGTTCAGATAAATGGCTCCCTCTTTTAGCAGTGTCTTAAACTCCGTATTACTGGTTACCAGACCATTCGCCAGAGCGTAAGAAGCCAAAGACGCTTCAGATCCAAGAATAGAAACCGGAAAATCAACCTTAATTATGGGAGTATCTTCCCCAGCAATTTTTTTTACAACTGTATTTTCAAAATATTCTTCAGACGGTTTCGCCTGTTCTTCACCGTGAAGCTCAGACACTATTATTTTTGCCAATTCTTTCTTAAGATTCATCGGGTTCTCGCCTTTTTGGAGACGCTCCTTAGCTTCATCAATTACCGTCTGTTCTACATTGGTACCCATCAGGTAGTAAGTCAAAATTATATCGTCGGCGATAGACATCACCTTCCCGTATATTTCCTCTGGGGCATCTTCCAACCAGATCGCGTTATCCCAAGTCTTACTCATCTTTCGCCCATCGGTTCCCGGTAAAAATCCATTGGCTACTATAAAACTTTCCTTGTCTTTTATGTTTTTTTGTAAGGTTCTCCCCGCCTGCATATTAAATGTTTGGTCGGTTCCTCCCAGCTGAATATCGGTATCCATAATATAACTGTCATACCCCTGCATTATTGGGTAAAGCACTTCCGGCAGACTCACTCTTTTCCCTTCGGTCAATCTTTTCTTTATTAGTTCTCGGCTAATAAAATCATTGAGAGAAAAATTTTGAGTCAGTTTCAGCACCTCACCGAAATTTAGTTTACTAAGCCACTCACTGTTATGGTGTACTTGGATTTTTGAAAAGTCCAGCAGTTTAGCCGCCTGTCTTTTATAAGTTTGAAAATTTTCCGTTATCTGCTCATCGGTTAGTACTGGTCTTTCGGTCTCTTTGTCGGATGTATCTCCTACCTTAGTAGTAAAATCCCCAATCAAGAAAGTTACCTTATGTCCCAAGTCAGCCAAAATTTGCAATTTCCGGAGAGGGAAAGCGTGTCCCAAATGAATCTTTGTGGCCGTCGGATCAATACCCAAATAGACATTGAGTTTTTTACCGGAGTTCAAGACCTTCTCCAGCTCCCCTCGGTTGGGAATAATATTCTCCACCCCTCGGGTGACCAAAGATTCAATTAATTCTTTTTTTCTCTTCTCTTCCATACTTCCAATTTTACCCTATTTACTCTTAGCTAACAGTTTCTTATCAAACGTAACCAATTCCCCACCTAGTCGTTTCGATTGTTCCAAAACTAAACAATCAACATAAGAAATATTGGTCATCAAAAAATATTCAAGCGTTTTCATCACCAGTTCTCTGTTTTCTAAAACAATCTCACTAGTGTCAAAAAAAGATTTCAAGGCAGAAAAAATATCTATCCTACTTACCTTGTAAAACCTTGTCAAAGTATAGACACACTCCATAACGACTTCTCTAGTAACAAATACCTGTTTACCAGACTTCTTAGCTTCATCTAGCGTGTTTTTAACCTTTTCGCACTGTACCAAATTATCCTTCAACAAGTACCTCAAAACCGCATTTGAATCTATAATATACAAACTATTCATCAGCAACGCTTGCCAGATAATCTTCAACGATTGCCTTTTCAAACGCCTCTTTCTCCAGTTTTCTGATCTGACTGGCGGTTTTCCCTTTTATCGCATACTTATGCAATATACCTCCGAGAGACAATATATCCGGTACCGGCTCCACCAACCAACCTGTTTCAGTGGGTCTGATCGTCACTTTTGTGGGTTTTTGCCGGAATGCTGATCTGACCCTGGCTGGTTAAGCTAATCGTTTGTATCATATCCATTAATATAACACGTTTACATTACTTTGTCAAGTTTCCATTACCTTATCTGTCATTGCGAATCTCGGTATTCCGAGCTGTGGCAATCCCACTCCACCGTCATTCCTGGCTTGACCCGGAATCTATATAAATTGCTCAATATCCTGGATACTTCTGACCTTGCAATGTGTCTGCAATATATTTTTCAGGGTCAAATTCTATTCCAAATGCTTCTTTTAAAATTATTTTTGCGATATAAGCATTCCCTAGTTGATTAGGATGAATCATATCAAGGTCACCCTCTTTTACATTTTCTTCCGGGATCTCTTCAGACATAAATGTAAAAAATTTATCCATAGGATAATTCTTAAACTTCTCAAACAAATTTATTTTTTGGAAACCTACTCTGTCGACTAACTGCATTGTTCGAAAAGCATAAGGCTCATACTCATGATTCTTTCTTTCACCTAGGGACGCTATCGACGTCGACCAAACAACGTCAATTCCTAAGCTAGTCATCGCATCAATAATTTTCTCTGAATTAACCCCACTCTCCGAGACATCAATACCCATAATAGGGTCATTTCCACCCATAACCGAAATAACAATATCTGGTTTTACAGACAGAATGTCAGGCAATTTACTCTCAATATCCCGAGTTGTAGCTCCATCGTATCCGAAATTAAATCCTCTAATTCCCCAACTAGGAACCCTCCAGTCCTCAAAAAAATCATTTGTCTCTTGTTGCAAAACATAAATTACAATATCCCTCCAGTTGGGATGTACCCACTCACAACTAGTTATAGAGTCACCAACAAAAGCAATATAGTATTTATTGTTTTTCGTTAGAGTCTCTTTAATACTGCTCAAACTACTCATTTATTTTTTATAGTATTTTTTCTCTATCCTCTTTAATAATTTTTTCGGCAAAGTCGGCTAGAGTCATCGATCCCAGATCTTTCTGCCCCCTTTGTCTCACCGAAACCTGATTACTCTCTGCTTCTTTTTCACCCACAATTAGCATGTACGGTACTTTGGAGGCTTCCGC
>Ga0075745_117_pt1 | contig 23231 bp, 24 predicted proteins | sample RifGroB1_FD_68437 | JGI IMG/M metagenome (GOLD analysis project Ga0075745, IMG submission 68437) | Microgenomates (Collierbacteria) bacterium GW2011_GWB1_45_35 | reverse complement strand
GATTTTGTTTGGCGCAGTGTTATTCCTGCCCAAAACGGCTTTGGCGAATGAGGGGGTGATTAATTTGCGTGGTACTACCAGTAAGGGCTCGTGCTATGCCGCTTCGATCTTTGTAGATGGAACTTATAAAGTCTTGATGACCTGCCGCGATCTCAAAATTGCTCTGAGTTCGGAGAAAAATATCTATGTAGCCTGGGTAGAAGATGAAGCGGGCAAGCAAAAGAGACTGGGAGAGATAGTGAACGGAAAACTTTCAACCTTGACCGATATTAAGTATGTGCGGATTTTTATTACGGCTGAGACTAGTGGCTACGGCAATAAACCGACGGAAGAGGTAATCCTGACCGGTTTTGTCGAGCCGATAAATTTTGGAGCAGGCATTATTTCTCCGCCGATTATCACGCCGACACCTACTCCTCTTGATACCCAACTTAGTCCGACTAAGGCGACGGGTCAGGTGACCGAGAGTCAGACTGGTTTGGGCAGTGCCCTGTCGACCGTTTTTAAGATTGCTTTACTGGGGTTTGGCATATTGCTCCTGGTGGTAGGAGTGTTCAGCTTCTTGTCCCGCAGGAGAAGTCTGTAAATAAAAACCCCACCTTGTGTTGGTGGGGAATGTTTTGATCGAACTTCATTGATAAATACGAGCAGTTTCTTCGTTTAAGTAGTCATCAAAGACGCGCAGCGCTACGACCAGATGTTCTTCAAGCTGTGGCATGATTTCTTTTTTCATACTAATGGCAACTTCATCCCTTTCTTGCTGATCGAGATCTTCTTGGTTAGCCATTAAGTCGAGGATCGGCTGAAGCATGCTATTTAAAATGGTCTCCATATTAAGGATTTTGTCTTTTACGAATTTGCCCTGACCAACGTACTGTTCTTTGGTCAGTAGCCGTCGAGTTACTTCGTCGGCCGTTTCTATTGAGTTGGGGACATCAGAGGGTTCGATGTCGTGTTCTGAGGCGACCTGGGAGACCGCTTTTAAGAAATGTGAGTAATAGTCGTAAGGATCCTGAAATGTGGCAGGATAGCTGGCGCTGACCATGTCCATAAGATCCTTGAACAGAGTTTTGACTAACTGATCAATCATTTTACGCTCATCAGGCTCGAGTGTTCCCAGTCTTTCTTCCATCGCGTCAATCATTTGAGGGAGGAGGGCAATCATATCTTCTGCCGATAGCAGGTTTACGCTTCTATCATCAGCGATGAGTCGCTTGGCCACCATGTCGGAAATTATGGTTAACCAGCTTTCGGTGAGGGCAACGATTTCAGGCAAGGGCTCTTTGGGTTTTTCACCTAGAGCTAAGTTAATCCGTGCCTGTATATTGTTACTTTGAACTTGCTGTACCTTGAAACTTGCTTCCAGAACATCTTTAATTTCTTCAAGTGTCAAAATCGAAAAGTTTTGCATGGTTTCTCCTTGGGGAATTGAATTTGAAAAGGACGAGCTGTGTATATTATATCACTATGGGAGGAGGAGGCGGGCGAGGAACTGGATGGGTGGGGTAATGATGGAGACAATGGGAGCCTCACCGCCAAAGAAGGGGAAGATCATAAAAATCAGAATCAGAGTACCAAAACGGTTCATGATGGTTTGAAATTCGTAGGCCAGGTCTCTTGGAAGAAGGGCGAAGATAATCTTTTGGCCATCGAGAGGGCCAATGGGGACGAGGTTAAAGATGGCCAGACCAATATTGGTGAGTACCAGTGGAGTTAAAAATACGGCATAGACATAGGGAAGAAAACGGATGGCAAGGGAAATTATTATGGCCAGAAGAAGGTTGCTAAGCGGTCCGGCGATGGAAATGATGCCGGCATCTCGACGGGGATTTTTGAGGTTATAAGGGTCGAAGGGAGTTGGCTTGCCCCAGCCGTAAGCAAAGGCGCCGCCGGAGAGAAGCAGAAGACTAAGTGGCAGAATGACGGTACCCAAAGGATCGATGTGAGCAAAGGGATTGAGAGTGAGCCGGCCGGCGGCGCGAGCAGTAGGATCCCCCAGGCGGTCGGCCGAGAAGGCATGAGCGAACTCATGGATGCTGATGGAGATAATGATGTAGAGGATGTAGAGCAGAAAAGTGAGATACATAGGATGATTATAGTGGATTCTTGTGATAAAATTTGGATCATGGAAAAAGAACGTTATGGTTGTGTAATTTGCGGTAAAGGAGTTCAAAACTCAAACTTGGTCAGTTTTTCAAAACGAAGAACCAAACATATTCGTAGGCCAAATCTACACACCCATCATATGGTGGTCGACGGGACAAGAATAAAAGTAAAGGTTTGTACCACCTGCAAGAGATCGCTTAGAGTTGGTGAGAGAGAAGCGCAGGGTGACCAGCTAAAAATTGTTTCCAAGAAATAGGTTGTTTGCCGGGTTGCTGAACAGTGTCGATAACAAGTTTATTTTCGTGGAATGAGGTGTGAATAATTTTTATTTCATTGTTGGTCGGGATGACAGTCCAGGCGCCGGGTTCGGGGGAGAGGGAACGGATAAGGGCGTGGAGTTCGGCACCGTATTTTATCATGGCGGCAGAGATATTTTCCCAGGGGATGAAGGCATTGGCGTGAGTCAGGGTTTTATGGCTGGGAGTGAAAGTAGCCAGAGCCTCGTTTTGAGGAGTGGTAGGGTAATTTTGGGCACAAATTTCGGGTAAATTTTGCTTCAGTACTTCCTTGGCCGTTTGAGTAAGTTTTGTGGTCAATGTGGACACATTGTCGTCGATATTGATGGTGACTTTTGTCTCAGAAATTATTGGACCGTGGTCTAGCTGCTCGTCCATTACCATCAAAGTAACACCGGTTTCAGGGTCTTGGTTTTTAATCGCTTCGGAGATACAGAGAGCGCCGCGGTACTTTGGTAATAGGGAAAAGTGAATATTAAATGTCCCGATGAAGAGGGCAGACAACCAAGATTGAGGAATTATCTTGCCAAAAGAAACAACTAGGAAGATATCCGGCTTTAGTAGTTTGAGGTGAGCCAGATTATTATCGTCTAGTTTTTGGGGTTTGTAGACTGGTAAGTTGTATTTCTCGCCGAGAAACGCGAGAGATGAGGGGGTGAGGATTTGTCTGCGGCCGGTAGGTTTGTCCGGAGTAGTGACCACGCCGACGACGTTTACCTGTTTAGACAAGATAATTGATTCAAGAATTTCAGCTGAGAATTCCGGAGAGCCGAAGTAAACGAGGTTTTTGAGCATGTTTAATTATATAGTCCAGATGGATCTCCCTCAAGGGGATCCCTAGACCCGCGTTCGCGAGGATGACAGAAAAATGTTTATATCTTATTGATGGGGATAAGGCCATCGGGAGTGTCTTTGAAGATTTGGCCACCCTGTTTAAGGATGAGATCGGTGAAGAGAACCCCGTTTAGATGATCGTTTTCATGTTGGATGTAGGCGGACTCGGTGTCTAGAAACTCGCGCTCACAAGTAACCAATTGGCCTTTTTCCGGAGTCAGATACTTGATCTTGATGGAGTAAGGGCGGTCGACAAAGCCCCAGAGACCCGGAATAGAAAGACAGCCTTCGAGCCAGCGGTCTTTCTTTTTAGGGTGGATCTGCGCCAACATGGCCTCACTTTGGCTGACGATTTCGGGGTTGATGAAGATTTCCGGCTTGTCACTGAGAGTGACGATGAAGAGCCTTCGATTAATGCCTACCTGAGTAGCCGCCAAACCGACACCCTCGGGATCCTTGGCGGACTTGAGGGTGGTGATTATCTCCGAAATCTGCTTTTCCAGCTTCTTGTCGTAAACCAAGACTGGTTTGGCGGTAATTCGGAGGAACTTGTGCGGAGTAACTAAAATTTTCATCTGATATAATTTTACCGTACTTTCAAACTTAAGACGATCCTGATAAAAAGGAGAAAATTGTGGACACGAAAACTAGTCGAATAACTTTTTACGTAGCCTTGGAGTTTATGAATTTGATTGCGATTTGGTTACTGGCTCCACTGGCGGCTCTCACTCCGGCAGTGTTTTGGGCGCTGATCGTGGCCTCCTTGACGGTAGACCAGTTTGTTTTGGCTTGGTCTGCGGGGGTTCTTGTGGAAACAAACCAAATTAACAAGCTGACGGTTTCCGGAGTTTGGGCCGCCGAACAGATAACTCAACTAGCCATATTGACAGTTTTGGCGATAATTCATTCCGGTTTCTTGATCGGGCTGTTGATAGCTTTTATCTTGGCGGGGTGGACTTATTATCGCGGGTCCTTCCTCGGCAAATTATTGGATATACGATACTGGTGAAACTTGGCCTCCTGGAAACAGGGGGCTTTTTTGTGTGTGAGATTGCCGCGTCACTTCGTTCCTCGCAATGACGTTAGTCGGTCCTTGGCGGCGGAGTAGTCCGGTTTGAGTTCAATTGCCTTTTCAAAGGCCAGTTTGGCTTCGATATTTTTGTCCAGACCGGCGTAAAGAAGACCGATGTTGTAGTAATTAATTGCTTCTGTGGGAGACAGCTCGGTCACTTTTAAAAGAGTTTGAATGGCGTCGTAGTTATATTTAGGATCTAAAATGGCCAAAGTTAGCTCGGTTCTGGCCTTAGTTTTAAGTAGATTTAGATTGTATTTGTTCATGGAGACGGCCAGACTGATGTTTTTCAGAGAGTCTTGAGTGTACTGCGCCAAATAGGAGTTAGCCTTTTCTTTAATGTCAGCGGAAGTGGTAGCCGGAAGAGCTTTTATCTGGGGGGCAAGGATCTGGGTAGCGACTAAGGCCTGAATGTTTCCCAGCTGAGCCAAGTAGAGCGGCTCGCGAGGGTTTAGTCTGACCGCTTCGAGATTTTTAGCTAAGTTTCCGCGTCCGGCAGTATAGTTTAAGTCGGCAACCCACATCTTGCGGACACCAAGGAGGAGTGAGAGAGATAGGGCTAAAACAAGGATAGTGCTTAGAGTTTTAGGTTGGTTTAGCTTGAGGGAAATGATTTTATTATTGTCCAAAGTGGAAAGGTAGATGGCCGGAAAGAGGAAGAAAAAGAGGGCCACGTTGACTACGGAAAAGCCGAAGTAGTTGGTGATGAGGATGGAGATAAAGCCGAGAAGGAGGGAGGACGAGAGTGATTCGGAATTTATTTGTATAGATTCCCGATCAGGTCGGGAATGACGATGTGTAAAGAGGTGGAGGATGGAGAAGATGAGGAAGAGATAGGTGGTAAGACCAAAGAAGCCGGTGGTGGCGAGGAAGTTTAGGTACTCATTGTGAGCTTTGTTGTAGAGAAAGTCGGCTTCGGAAGTAAGATTGTGAATAGCGGGACGAACCCAGTAGTAGGAGTAGCCAAAAGTCTCGACACCGGTGCCAAAGAGAGGATATTTTTTGCCAAGCTCAATCGCTCCCTGCCAAACAACTCGGCGGATGGCCATAGAATCAGACCCACCAACACGAGTTTTGTTTTCCTCGGTGATGATGGTGGCGGTATCTGAATAAAAAGGATTGATTTTGTTTAGCGATTGTAGTGTCCGGCTGACCGCCGAGCTTTTGAATATCAAAGCGGTGATCAAAAGGAGAGCCAGTATCGGCAGTAGTCTGGTTTTTTTCTTTTGAATGGATGCGGTGACGGTAAAAGCCAGAACAATAATGACAGTGGCGCCGATACCGGACTGAGAGCGGGTAAAAAGAATGGCAGTCAGGAAAAGGAAAGAGAGAAATCCATAAATAAAACGGGGATTTATATTTTTGGAGTTAATCAGGCCAAAGAGGGAGAGAGGTAATAAGGCGATGAGGTAGGCCGAGAGCCAGTTAGGCTGGCCCAGGGTAGAGAAGACACGGTTTTGGACATCTTGAACCCAGATGTTTTTATCAATGCCCATTCTTTCCAGCACGGCGTAAATAGCGGTCAGAGTCGCGGTGGCGAGGATAGTGTAAATAAGTTTTTTGACAGCCTTGGCTTGGCCGGAGAAGTGGGTGACTAAAGCATAAAAAAGCAAAATGTAACAAAGAGTAGAAGCCAAACCGCCATGAAAGCGGGAGTAGTAGCCCCAGAGACTAGTGTGGCGGTCGATACTAAAGATAGTCGAGGCAATTTGGGATGAGAGAAATAACAGAATCGGTAAGTCGAGAGGTGTACGAGCGAATTCAAATCTTTTCTCTTGAATTGAACGAACTGCCCAAGCCGAGCCAATGACAATGGTCATGGCATAAACAAAGATCATTTTGTTAAATTCGAAAACCTCGGAAGTGTAAGGCCAAAGAAGCAAAGGGGTAACGAAAAACAAAACGTAAAAACAGGACTGAATAAAAGATTTTTCTTTCGAGGGCATGAGATAGTTTAGCAGAACAGAAGTTTGATATGATTGTGCCATATTATGATCACGTATATTAGTAAACATGTTTGAGAAACTGTGGCGACTGGCTACCCTAGATGTAGGGATTGATTTGGGGACGGCCAATGTGGTGGTGCATGTCCGAGGTAAGGGCGTGGTGATTCGTCAGCCGTCGGTAGTGGCGCGGAACATGAAAACGAAAGCTATTTTAGCTATGGGAGACGAAGCCAAGAAGATGCTCGGTAAAAATCCGGCTAATATAGAAGTTGTCAGACCACTAAGAGATGGGGTGATTGCCGACTTTGATGCGGCTGAGGCCATGCTCAAGTATTATATTATCGAAGTGCACGAGCTTTATAAGGGTTTAGGGTTCAAGATTCCTCGTCCGAGAGTGGCGATCGGAATTCCCAGTGGGGTGACGGAGGTGGAGCGGAGAGCGGTGCAGGAGGCGGCGCTGGAAGCCGGAGCCAGGGCGGTGTTCCTTATCGAAGAGCCGATGGCGGCCGCAATTGGGAGTGGGCTACCGGTGGAGAAGGCGGAGGGACAGCTTATTTGTGATATCGGTGGGGGAACCAGTGAAATTGGAGTTATCTCGCTTGGTGGATTGGTGTTAAATAGAAGTTTGCGGGTAGCCGGGGACGAGCTGACCGAAGCCATCCAGGAAAAAGAGGGCAACCCATTACAAATAGTGGTGAGAGGGAGAAGTTTGGAGGATGGACTACCCAAATCATTAAAACTGGACAGTGTGGAGATCCGCGAATCAATGATGCCGATAGTCAATCAAATTTTGAGTGAAATTGCTTTAATCATCGAAGAAACACCGCCAGACTTGGTAGCCGATATTTTGGAAAAAGGCATGGTCATGGCCGGAGGGGGGTCACTTATCCGCGGGTTCGATAAGCTCATCAGCGAGCGGATCGGCATGCCGGTGTGGGTCACCGATACACCACTGGAAGCGGTGGTGCGAGGCTGTGCCAAGGTACTGGAGGATGATAAGCTCTTAGGTAAGGTGAGGGTGGTGGGGGGACTACGATAACAGGAAGGACTTTTCGAGTCTGGTGATGCGGCCTGAGTTCACCGTAGTTTCTTGACGAAGACCTTTAACTTCGGTGAAGATCTCGTCCTTGAAGTTTAGAATATCGTTTCTGAGTTCTTTTTGCCTATCTTCAAATTTTTCTTCGACAGAATCGAGAATTAGTTGAGTTTGGAATTTTAATTGCTGATTTAGATCTTTAGAGGCCTGGTTAAACTTTTTTTCCAAAGATTTTTCTAGTCGCTTCTCCGACTCGATAAACTTGGCATCGAATGTTTTGGAGAGACGTCTCTCTGACTCGATGGATTTCTGGTCAATCTGGCCAAGTAGCCTTTTTTCTGACTTCTGAAACTTATCGTCAAGATGATTAAGGAGATTCTTCTCAACCTGCTCAAACTTGCCATCGAATGATTTGGTGAGATTTTTCTCGAGATTTTGAATTTGCTGGGAAATGGTCATAGATTAATAATAGCAAACAAATTGACCTGAAAGTAGCCTTCAAGGCCATGCCTGCCGGCAGGCAGGACTCTCCTCGTAGGTGGTTTGTGCCTGGATGGGCTTAACATAGGCTTATAGTAGTTGACTTTTGGGGGGTTTTGGGGTATGATGTATGGGTACACTGATTTTCAAACCATACTGCTTGTAAGGAGAAAAAAAATGAGACATAATCTTTTTGAGAACTGTTTTGTCATTGCCATGGTTATTTTTATTGCGGTGGTACTAGCGGCGTTTATTGCAGAACCGATAATCAGTTTTAATACCATAAGTGAATTTGACGGTCAACTGATTAGGTACGTTCCGGAGAAAGACTCCAACGCGTTGATGGTAATCAAAGATCTGTCGACAGGAAAGATGGAGACCTTCACGAACGAAGACTCTCTCTATAGGTGGAAATGGAACTCGCGTGATCTGCTGGCTTTGGAAGAAGGAGCGACGTACCACTTCAAAGTGAACTGGTTTCGATCGGCGTCTATCCTCTCTCAGAGCCGGAATGTCCTTTCGGCGACGCTTATCGGCCAGTAAGTTTTTTGTTCTTATCCCTCTCGATTTTCCGAGGGGGATTTTTTTGTGGCAAGCTGGTACCTGCAGGGCCAGGCCTTGCACAGGATAGCGGGCGCATCATGATGCGCCCCTACGGGATGGCTATGGTTGGGTAATGATGGCGAGGTTGTCGGGAGAGGAGTCGAGAGTGTCGTAGAGCTCGAGCTCGGCTTTTTGGAGAGGTTCTTGGCTGACTGTAATAAGACGGATAGTTTTACCGACGATGAGGTTCCCCGGGAAAAGCTCTCCAGGCTCGGTGAGGACGAAGTCACCCAGAACGATGGGAGACTGACTAGGGACATCCACGATCTCGGGGCGATTATTTTCAAATTTGTATAAACCTTTTTGACCGTTGGCGGTGCGGGTTGGGAAGACAGGAGATTTTTCACTGTTAAGCGGGGTGATGGTGGCGGTGTTATTTTTGATTTCTTTGACGGTACCTAAAAGAATATTGCCGGAGACCAGAGGCTGACCGGGAAGGACATTGGTCAATGGCAGAGATGAGGAAACGACAAATTTGCCGGAAGAGCCGACGAGGCGGACGGGGACCAAACTCCTAAAAGAATTTTTGAGATTGTCCAAGATTTTTTTGTCCACGATAGACTGCTTCAGATACTCATTTTCGGAAATTAGACGAGCCAGCTGATTTTTTTGTTCACGATTTTGTTTTTCAAAAACAGAGAAATTTTTTATGAACGAGTATTTTTTTTCGGTGTAAAGCCGAAGACTGGAGACGGGTAGAGATATTGGAGAGAGAAGAGTGTAAAAAACCGAGTCTATTTTACTGCCTACCTTGAGTTTGCCGGCAGTTACTAGTAGTATAGAGACAAATAATGGTAGTAATAATAAATTTATTTTGGTTGAAGTAATCATGTCAGATAAGCAATCCAAGAATATCACAAAAGTAGCTCTGATGGTGGTGTTTTGCGTACTTATAGGGGAAGGAGTTTTGGGACTCGGCTTTTTTTGGCCCTTTCTCCTGATACTTTTGGATTGGCAGGGGATCTACTGGCTTTCGATGGCGATAGGGATTTTGATTTCGGTGATTTATCGAATACCGATAGGCTTGCCAAGTTTGTTTTTGGTAGTCGTCGCAGGGGGACTGTCCTTGGTTTTTAGCTCACGCAAAGAAACCGGACTAGTGATTCTTTGTGTCTCGCTACTGGCGAACTTCGTTTTTGACAAAGTGTTTGGTCTGCCTTGGAATTTTTTTGATTTGGTTTCTACCGTAATTGCTTGGCTGGTAGCGGTAACCTGGTTTGAAAGGGGCGAGTCGATAAAATTGAGTTATTAAAAAATTAGATGGAGTGAGATTTACCCGCAGGGGGTATCCAGGAGAGCCACGGTTCGGAATACCGAAACTCGCAATGACAAAAACGTATGGATAGAGAAAGAATTTATTTTTGGGGGAGATTTATTTTAATTTTGGCTATGGCGATTGGGATTTCCAGAGTCTTGTTTTTAACTACGGTAATGGGGAGATATTACGATGATTTGGCGAATGATAATATGATCAGGAAAGAGCGACTGGAGCCGGTTAGGGGAGTGATTAGCGATAGAAATGGCAAGCCGCTCGCGATGAACATTGATTATCAGGGCCGGACTCAACGATTTTACCCTGGTGGAGAAACGGTGGCCAGTATAGTGGGCTACCTTGGCAAGCCGGATGAAGTGGATTTGAAAGAATGCCTGGATTGTAGTTCGGAGATGATGGGGAAGGTCGGTTTGGAAAAACAATACCAAAAAGACCTCTTGGGCTTTCCGGGGGAAGTAACGGTCCAAGAAACGGCTAGTGGTCAAGATAGGGTTGAGATATCTAGAGTGGAAAGTTTGCCGGGGAAAAACATTACCACCAATATTGATCTGGAGTTGCAAAAGCTAGCCTTTGTTGCCTTAAAAAATAAATTGACCGAGGTGGGTAAAAGCGGAGCAGTGGTGGTGGCCAAAGTAAATGGAGAGATATTGGCTTTGGTCAGTGTGCCTTCTTTTGACCCAAATTTATTTGTGCCGGAAGGGAAGCGCAGTGATTTTGGAGGCGACTATAAAGATGTGGCCAGTCTAATAGGCGATATTGAGAAAAAACCCTTGTACAACCGGGTCGTTTCGGGAGATTTTGCCCCCGGATCGGTTTACAAACTGGTACCGGCCATGGCCGCCCTGGAAGAGGGAAAAATAAATAAGGACTCGACTATTCTGGATACGGGTGAAATAAGGGTGGGAGGCTCTCGTTTTGGAAATTGGTACCTGGATAAATATGGGAAGACGGAGGGACAGATCGGGCTGGTCAGAGCCATAGCCAGAAGTAACGATATTTTCTTTTACAAAATGGGGGAGGCTTTGGGGGCAGATTCTCTGGTGTCTTGGAGTGAAAAGTTTGGCCTGGGTGAAAAAACCGGTATCGATTTGCAGGGGGAGTCGGCGGGGTTCGTGCCGACTCCTTATTGGAGAGAGAAAACCTTGGGGGATAGGTGGTACCTGGGGAACACTTATCATTTGGCTATCGGTCAGGGAGATTTGATGGCGACACCAATTCAGATGAATCGGATGACGGCCGGGGTGATTAGCGGCCTGAGCTGTAGTCCGAGGCTGGTTGGGAGAGCGGAATGCATGGATTTGAGGCTAGGTAAGAAGAATGTGGCCTTGGTTTTGGAAGGTATGAAGGAGGCTTGCAGCCCCGGTGGAACGGCCTTTCCTTTGTTTGAGTATGCCGGGAAGATCTATTGTAAAACAGGCACGGCTCAAAAGGGTGCCTTGGATACTCTTGCTAACGCCTGGGTGAGTGTGGTGGTGCCTAAGGGGGCGGATGTCCGAGAGTGGGTTGTGGTGACTATATTGCTGGAGGAGGGTGGTGAGGGCAGTTCAGTAGCCGCACCCGTGGCTAAAGAGATACTACCCTATATACTTGACGAATTGTAGAATTAGTGATAGAATAACCGTTACACATTGAAATTAGGTATGAATTCGGCCCCTTAGTCTGTCTTCAAGGAATTGAGGGCAGACTTGGTGGCCGAAAACGCCTCCAGACTGTTTTACCCCTGGTTGTATGCCATGGTGGGATGGTGTCCGCGGTATTTCGCCGGACACGTCTTTCACTCGCCAACCAGGGTTCTACTAATTTCCTCCAGGGAAACCTGGAGATACCGCGCTTTTATTAGTAGCGGTGACGAGCCGCGAGAGACCTTATTCTTTATTTTCTTTCTCTCGCGGCCGTCTAAGGTTTTACTTTCCTCAAATTACGCCCTCTAACCGGAGGGCGTTCGTATTTTTAGATGTTATCAGGGCCAGGCCTTGAAGATTTGGGACCCTCTAAGGCCTGGCCCTAGGGGAAAAAGTGATGTAGTACAATTTCCGGACGGATTTAATGTATATTTTAGGAAGCAATGAAATTGGTAATTGTGGAATCACCAACCAAGACGAGAAGTCTCTCCAAGTACTTGGGAGGCGATTTTGAGATCATGGCCAGTATGGGCCATGTGCGGGACTTGCCAAAGAGCAAAATGGGGATAGAGATAAAAGAACTCAAGAACTCAAGAACTCAAAGAAAAAAGACGGAGGAGTATGAATTTTTGCCGGTGTATGAGCTGATGAATGGGAAAGAGGCGCAGGTAAAAATATTGATTGCGGCGGCCAAAAGGGCCGAAGAGGTGATTTTGGCGTCCGACCCAGACCGTGAAGGAGAGGCGATTGCCTGGCATGTGAGGGAGATCATAAAGGAATCAAGAACTCAAGGAATCAAGAACTCAAAACAGGGAAAAGGATCCAAGGCAAAGCCTAAAGAAATTGTTTTTAAGAGGATTGCTTTTCATTCGATAACCAAGGAGGCGATTCTCGAAGCTTTGGAGCACCCGCGGGAAATTGATATGGATTTAGTTAACTCACAACAGGCGAGAAGGTTTTTGGATAGACTGGTCGGCTATAAACTGTCACCGATATTATGGAAAAAAGTCCGTCGTGGCTTATCTGCCGGCAGAGTCCAGAGTGTGGCGGTACGTTTGATTGTGGAAAGAGAACGGGAAATTGAAAAATTTGTGCCGGTGGAGTATTGGCAGATCAGGGCCTTAGTAAGAACTCAAGAACTCAAGAACTCAAGAACTCAAGAGGAATTTTGGGTGGAGCTTGCCAAGTATAAAGATAAAAAAGCCGAGATTCATAAGATGGAAGAGGCTAAAAAGATTTTGGAAATTTTGGAGAAGGGTGAGTATGTCGTAGCCGACATCAAGAAATCGGAGAGAAAAACGCAACCCCATCCACCCTTTAAAACCTCAACTCTGCAACAGGCTTCAGCCAATGTTCTGGGTTGGTCGGCCAAGAAAACCATGAGTGTAGCCCAGAAACTTTATGAACAAGGAGATATCACCTATCATCGAACCGACTCGTTCAACTTGGCGCCGGTGGCGATCGAAGCGGTCAGAAAGTTTGTTGGAGACAGTTACGGCGCAAATTATTTGCCGGCCGGCCCGAGAATTTATAAAACCGCCGGAAAAGTAGTGGCTCAAGAAGCCCACGAAGCTGTTAGGCCAACTCACATTGAGATTACTCCGGAGAAGTTTACCGGCCAGGAGATGGCTGTGGACGAAAAAAAACTTTATTCTTTGATCTGGCGCAGAACGATTGCCTGTCAGATGGCTGAGGCAATATTTGACGACACAAAAGTAGTTGTTTCTGCCGGAAAGTGTGACTTAACCGCTAATGGCATTGTAGTTAAGTTTGATGGCTGGAAGAAGTTATTCGTGAAAGATAATGAGGAGTTTCAATCATTACCGGAGATGACAGTCGGAGAAAAACTAAATAAAGAAAAAGTGGAGAGTCTGCAGAAGTTTACTCAGCCGGCACCGCGGTTTAATGATGCTTCACTCATAAAAGAACTGGAAAAGAAAGGCATCGGCCGACCTTCGACTTACGCGGCCATTATTTCGACGATTATCGATCGGAGATACGTGGAGCAAAAAGAAAAAAAGTTTTTCCCGACTTCTATTGGGAAAGCGGTGGTGGACTTCTTGATAGAGAACTTTCCCAGAGAGATGGAGTACGAATTTACCGCCAAGATGGAGGATTCTTTGGACGATATTGCGAGTGGAAAACTTCCTTGGATGGAGATGCTGAGTAAGTTTTGGGGAGACTTCTCCAGAAAACTCACTAAGGTGGATAAGGAAAGTGCTCGAGTGGGCGTGCCGACTGAGAGCACCGGAGAGAAGTGTCCACTCTGTGACACCGGGGAAGTGGTTATTCGTGACGGGAAGTTTGGTAAGTTTTTAAGCTGTAGCCAATACCCGGAGTGTGCCTACAAAGCGCCATATATTTTGTACGTTGAGGGTGTGACTTGTGAGAAGTGCGGTAAAAGGGTGGTGATGAAAAAAACCAGGACGAACAGAGACTTTTTTGGTTGTGAAGACTATCCGAATTGTGACTGGGCCAGCTGGAAGAAGCCAGTTCAGATGTCAGATGACAGTTCTCTGATATAATTTCCGTGTTCTAGGTCTTTAAAAAAACTTTGATGGAGGCTTGAATGGAAATTAAGTTTGAGTTACCCGGGCCAGTGGATGAGGAACGTCTCAATCGAGAAGTGATGCCGGTGGGGTATGTTTCGGAGCAGATTAGTGATCATAAATTTTACGTTCGGACCGAGGATAACCTAGTGAACGTAGGAAGATGTGATCTGGCAGAGCCGTTTGTCAAGGTTACGTTCTTTACGCTAGTTCCGGAGGGGCGCGATTTTTTGGCGGCCTTTGGACGACGTTTCCCGGAACATGACCCCTTAACGTTGTTTTTTGGCTTTGTATACCGGTTACCGAATGGACTTTTCCGGCTAGACGGAACACCCTTGAGGCTGAAAGGTGCAGCCATGAAAGAGATCGGTCGCCACACGACTGCCGACAAGGTTTACTTTGTCTCGTTTTATAGAGGGGACTGGACGGATCAGGCGTTGAAAGTTATTTCGATGAGAGCGGTACTCCCAAACTTCACCTTGGGTGTGGAAAAAGGGCCCGCAAGCCTCGACTTAGAGAAGGAGAGAAAAAAATGAACAGTTTGAATATTCCGGTTTCTCAAGTCAAGATCTCTAATAAAGCCTTGATTGGATCCTTGTTGCCAGAAAACCCATATTGGCTTCGTGGAGATGATCCTGATTTTGATGTTCTGGTTGGCGGTATGGTTTGTGCTAATATTTCTGTCAAAGACAGCCAATTAAATTTCGTGTTTGCCGAACGAGGCTACCCGGGATTCTGGGGAAGCGAGCTAAAGAAACTGCTGGTTCAAAAGTATCCCGATCTTGATTTGGATCGAATTGTTTGGCAAATATTTTATCGTTGGGGGATCAATTTTTCTTCTCCCGACGGTTTCGGCACAAAAGAAGAAGCTTTGGCCACTCTCAAACAGTACCAGGTAAATATGGGGGCTTATCTCTGTTCGCTGAAAGCCAAGTTTATCGGACAAAGGTCTTTCTGGACAGAGACCACTTACCCGATTGACCGGAATTTCCTGCCAGGAAAGAACCTGGGAAGCATAAAGATTACGATGGAAAATTTGACCCGTCTGGAAGGAATTTCAAAGTAAAGTAAACCGATATATCCCCGCCATCTGGCGGGGTTTTCTGTAGTCCTGCAAGGCCTGGCCTTGCAGGTAAATAAGATTACGTGGTAAAATATATGGGTTGTAGGTCTTTAAAAAAACTTTGATGGAGGCTACTGTGTGGAGTATTAAGTTTCCTTTTACAGGACAGGTTGATGAAAAAAGTCTGAATTCACTTTTACCGGTCGGTACGCGAACCGAGGCGACTGATAATGATCGATTTGTCGTCATTATGGATAGCTACCCACCCAGAAAGGTAGGCGATATTTGCGCCGTAGAGGAAGCTGTAATCATTCGCTTTTATACCGATATCCATGAGGGTAGCGTGTTTGCGACGGGTTTTGGATTGAGGCATCCCCACTACAACCCCGGTCAAATACTTTTTGGCTATGTCTACCGAACACCTTCTGGGTTATTCCAGCTCGATAAACTGCCTTCTATTCTCAGGAGCGAAGCCATCAGTCAGATGGAGAACTACGATACCGCCGGAAACGTGTACTTTGTCTCTTTTTACCGGGGGGGCTGGGATACCGAGTTTCTGACGGTAGCGACCATGCAAAAAGTTCTTCCAAGAGGAGAACTGGGATTCTTCGAAGTCGCTCCGGTCACTCTTCATTTAGGGGATATCGAAAACGAAAGAACAATGTAGGAATAGATAAATGATTTTGGCCCCTCACTATAATAATAGTGTGGGGTCTTTTTTTGTATTGGTGGATTCTGTATCATGAGATCAATGGGGAAAGTCGTCAAAATAATTAAAGAGTTTGTCCGCAAGATTGGGCCGGGGTTTGTAACTGGAGCGGCGGATGATGATCCGAGTGGTATCGCGACCTATTCGATCGCCGGCGCAAAGTTTGGACTCGGATTTGCTTGGCTGAGTCTTTTTTTGTTACCGGCCATGATCTCGATTCAGGAGATGTGTGGTAGGTTGGGAATAACCACCGGTAGAGGCTTGGCTGGAGTAATTAAGAAGTATTCGTCCAAAAAGATGTTGTGGTTCGCCGTGAGTCTTTTGGTCTTGACCAATGTCATCAATATTGGAGCGGACCTTGGAATTATGGCTTCATCTTTGCAGATGGTGTTTGGACTACCTTTTTACTTTTGGTTATTCCTGTCCGCGATGTCGATCGTAGTCTTGGAAATTTGGGTACCCTACAAAAGATATTCTGCCATTTTGAAGTGGTTGAGCTTATCGCTTTTGGTTTATGTGGTGACGGCTTTTCTGATTCGGCCAAACTGGAGTGATGTGCTTGAGGCGACCGTGATTCCTAGAATTACTTGGAGTGCCGATTATTTAATGATTTTGGTGGGATTTTTGGGCACGACGATCTCACCCTACTTATTTTTTTGGCAGACATCTCAAGAAGTAGAGGAGAAGATCTCAGATAACAGATCACAGATCTCAGATTTTGGACAGAAATCTGTAGTGACATTGAGTGGAATAAAAAAAATGAGGATGGACACTAAACTAGGGATGTTGTTTTCGAATTTGATGACTTTCTTTATCGTGGTGACGACCGCGGGTACACTTCACGCTAATGGAGTTTTTAATATCGATAGTGCCCAGCAAGCGGCGTTAGCCTTGAGACCGCTGGCGGGAGACTTCGCCTACTTACTTTTTGCTTTTGGAATAATCGGAATTGGCTTACAGTCAGTTCCGGTTTTGGCTGGATCTGTCGCTTACGCGGTTTCGGAAGCTTTGGGATTGAGAGAGGGTCTCGGGAAAAGCTTTGAGCGAGCTAAGGGATTTTACTTAATTTTGGCGGTGGCGACCATGGTTGGAGTGTTGATGAATTTGTGGGGCATAAACACCATGCAGGCTTTGTACTATGCGTGGCGGTGCCTTTGATTTTTATCATTATTCGTCTTGCCAGTGACGAAAGGGTGGTGGGGAAGTTTAAGACCGAGAAAAAGTACTTGTGGATTGCTTGGATGACCTTTGTTTTTATGGCTCTGTCGGTGGTGCTGATGGTGGGAAGCGCCTTCTGGAGCTAGCGGTTGAAAAATACTACAGGGTGGAATATAATACCCGATATCAGTTTTGTGCTGAGAACATTTACATTTTTAAGGAGGATTAACCATGCCTAGAACACCAGCGATAAGGATTGAAGAAAGAAAAATTGACGAGTTAGAGCTAATAGAACCGATTTTGAATGACTTTGCCCGAAAAATAAACAAAAGCCTGGTGGTTTCTTGTCCCCACGGACATATAAAGGTGCCGTACGACGGTAGAGAGTACGATCTGTGCGTTTACTTTTGGAGTAGGCCGTTTGAAGGGGAATACAGCGAAAGTCACCTTTCAAGAGCCTATGGATTCTTACTTAGAGATATAATTTCGGATCAGACAGGGAACGAAGTGGCCTTAATTGTCGGGAAAACGCTATACATACTTTTTGATCTGCCTCACCACCGTGGAACTAGTCCGGATAAGATATTGGAGTTGATTTTGGCGGATTATTATCTTTATCTAACGGACAAGGAGGGTTTTGAAAAAGAGATACAAAGTCGTCTAAGTAGATTGCCTCATGAACGGTTTGTGGAACTATACAGACGTTTTCTTGAGGAGGGGATTCATGAAGACAAAATTGAAGACTTTGAAGATAGAATAAGTCAGCTTAGAACAGAGTTATCGTTGGCTGTCCGTGATAGGCGGATTTCTTTGGAAAAAAAGAGCAAGACTTTGGTTAACGATGAAGCTGTTAACGATGAAGCTGTTAACGACGAGAAAATTGAAAGAATTTTTGAACGGCTTTGCAAGCTATCCGCCACCGGGAAAATTACCGTATCCGAAGACATGGTGGTGGTGCCAGTGGGACAGATAGACATTGAGTTTGAGGGGGTAGTTTATGATATTGGTGAGTTTGAGGTGAAAATTGATTTGGATGATTGTAGTGTCCTGTGTGTCAACAAAACCAGAAGGGTAAATCGTTGTTATCATCCTCACGTCGAGGATGACGGCAACTGTTGTTTGGGGGACGCTTCTTATGGCATAGGGGTGTTGCTCGGTGACTTGGAGCTGGAGACAGTGGTATTAATGATGATCGAGTTTTTAAAATCGTACAGCCGTTGGGGTGCTTACCACGATGCNGTAAGGTAATAAGACTTAAAAAAGGAACACTTTTGATCCAAGATTTGTTTATCTTTGACCAGAAGTGTACTCCAAGTGAGACCGTTTTAGATAGTTCGGCGGTGGCCGATTTCATGACCGATATGATCTCTGCCGGAGAAGACCCGTCTTGCGTCCGGCTTTGGTGGCACTCGCACGCAGATATGAAAGTATTTTGGTCTACGACTGATGATGCCACCATCTTTGGCTTTAACAACGAATGGATGTTGTCTTTGGTGACTAACTTTTTCGGTGACTACCTCTGCAGAGTGGATTCGTTCCAGCCGATGCAAATGACCGCTTACGATGTTCCACTACAGGTTTTCCTTGAGATGGAGGCAAAGACACTGGAAATACTTGGTAAGGAAGTTTGATATCTTTGAAGTCGTTGAGTACAGCGAAGATTAGTCTGATTGGTGTAGGAGGGATAGGGTCGCCAACTGCCTTAACTCTGGGCAAGATGGGAATTCCGAGACTACGATTGTTTGACGATGATGTAGTGGCACCCCACAATTTACCAAACCAGATTTTTCGACTGACGGACATCGAACGTCCCAAGGTGACGGCAGTGAAGGAAGTGGTAGAACTTTTTAGTGACGCAGAGGTGGAGGCGATTCAGGAAAAGTTTGATGGAACACAAAAATTGGAGGGAGTAGTGATCTCGGCTGTGGACGAAATGACCCAAAGAAAAATCATTTGGGAAAAAGTCCGTTATAACATTCATGTTCCGTTATACGTGGAAGCCAGAATGGGAGCAGAGGTTTTGAGACTGTATTCACTGAACCCCACAGACCCAGAGGTTGTTCGCCGATATGAAGCGACTCTTTACACGAGCGCCGAGGCGGTTCATCAACCATGTACTGAGAAGTCGATCATCTATACCGTCATGGTAGCCGCGGGCATCATCACCGGCCAGGTCAAAAAAACTCGTAGAGGAATCCTTAAGGAGGATGATTATGGACCAGTTTTTTGTAAAAGTGGCTCAACTTGGTGGAAAGGTGATCGAAGTCTTATTGGATACCGGTGCGACTGTGGAAGATGCTTTAGCGGCGGCCGGAGTCGAAGATTTCGAAAAGACTGAGATCAAGATCAACAAGCGTGCCGTCCAGTTCGAAGATGAAGTCTTTGCCGACGAGCTTGTCGTTATCGTACCCAAGATTGAGGGTGGGCTTTAGTCCCAACTGATCGTGTTCGTGAACGCCTCTGGAAATTCCAGAGGCTTTTTTGTACCCGAAAAAGTCGAAAATAGGGATTTATTAGTTGGAGAAGAGGTGCCTTTCGACTTTGGAAAGGCGTGTTTCGTGATCCGTGAGAGTTACACGGTGACTGGAGTTAACGATAGTTTCTTGTTTGATGGCTTTGACTTCGGTAATGATGGCATCTTGGAAATTCTGCATGTCATCGACCATCAGCCGACGATTGGTTTCGAATTTGTCGTCAAGATATGACACCAATTCTTGTCTCTGAAAAGCAAATTGTTTCTTCATGTCCGATCTCACACTGCCAATTTCTTTACTTAGTTCCGATCTCACACTGCCAATTTCTTTACTTAGTTCCGATCTCACACTGCCAATTTCTTTACTTAGATCGGCTTTAAACTCTGTCCTCAGTCCGCCAATCTCGGATTTCATTTCTGTTCTCAAACCACCAACTTCGGACTTAATTAGTTTGGCGAGGTTTTCTGTCTGAGCTTGGAGATCTTTTTGGCTGGCAGTTGGCATATATTAATAATAGCAAAATATATTGTAGAATACCGCATGAAGGGAAGATTTATCGTACTTTATGCGTCCAATAATCTAGGAAAATCGAAACAGTTAGATTTGCTGGAAGAAGCGTGGCAAGAGATAGGCAGACCTTATAAAAGAATCAAGTACCCAAGATATGATTCGGAATTTGGCAGGATTCTTAACAGAGAGCTTCGTGGGCCAGTGGAAGAGAGGTTGAATTTGACGGATGAGGAGTTACAGATGCTTTTCGCAGAGGATAGGCGATATTATCAGCCGAGGCTGATGGAAGTATTGAAGGAGAAAGATGTTCTGGCTGAGGACTACACTGGTACAGGGCTGGCCTGGGGGCTGACCAAAGGGGTTTTGCGAGAAAAGCTGGATACTTACAACTTTGGCTTGCTAGAGCCGGATCTCGCTATCCTTTTGGACGGAGAGCGGTTTAGTGGGGGAACAGAGAGGGGGCATCGGTTTGAGGTGGCCGGGCAGGAGGTGTGGGAGAGGAACAGGGAGATTCACCGTAAGCTTGCGTTTGAGCTGGGCTGGGAGGTGGTGGAGGCTGGAGGGAGCCCGGAGATGGTACACGAGCGGGTGATGAGGGTGATAAGAGAGAATTGAAAACCGATTTACTATCCGCCGATGAAATCTAAGTAGTTATCCGGGTTGATGACTTCAAAAGACTGGTGTTCGGGGTATGATGAGATCCAGGCCTTTGGTGGCAGGATAGTCTTATTCTTAGGGGACCATTTGTATTCGTAGGTAAAAAGTTTTCCATCTCTTTCTTCAACCAGATCTATTTCTTGCTGTTCGTAGGTTCGCCAGAAATATGATTGACCATAGAGGTGCTGGTAGGAGCGTTTTTTGAGTCTTTCGATAAAGATAAAGTTTTCCCAGAGTTGTCCAATGTCATTTCTGGTGTCTAGGTTATTAAACTGAGAGATTACCCCGTTGCGGATACCATTATCCAGGAAGTAATACTTGGCTTTGTCGGTGATTTCGGAACGTAAATTGCGGCTGAAACCACCCAGACGAATAATGATAAAAGATTTTTCGAGTAGGTCCAGATATTTACTGACTGTTTTGCCGTCGATGGATAGCTGGCGTGACAACTCTCCAAGGGAAACTTCACTACCAATTTGAAAAGCAAGTAGCTTTAGAAGGTCTAATATCGTTCGAGATGCCTTTATTTTGTCTAGGGCCAGAATATCTTTAAGGATGTAGGATCCCACCAGTTCTTCGACGAGCCTGATCTTTTCGTCTCTCTTGGTAGCCACGAGTACCTTTGGGTAGCTGCCGAAGATAAGGAATTCGTGTAATTTTTGCTTTAGATCGTGAGGATTATGACCGTCTTGTAATAGTTCGAGCTGGGACACAGGGTATAGTGTCAATGTAGTTTTGCGGTCGGTGAGGGGTTCGCCTACCTGATTTGCCAAGTCAAAGGATGAAGAGCCGGTGGCGATAATTTTGACATCAGGAATTTGATCGATAATTAGCTTGAGACCTTCGCCTATGTTGGGAATAGTTTGAGCTTCGTCGATAACGAGCAGATCGTAGCCTTGTAGATATTCTTTAAGTCGGGGGAGGTCTCGCGAAGAGAATAAATTTTTAGCGATGACATTTTCTCCCGTTTCGAGCCTGTATTTTAGTTTAGTGGTTTTGAGGTAATTCTCGAGAAGGGTGGTTTTACCGACTCGTCTTGGACCATAGAGGATCAGGACTTCACGGGGGTGTAGGTACGAACCCAGGTCCTGATAGAGACGTTTAATCATGGGTTAAGAATATCATATTCCTCAAATTATGTCAAATTTGGGGAGTGATAATCCTCAAATTAGGTTAAATCTAGGAATGTGGTGGGTGATTGATGTAAAAAAACCGCTCGCCTTAGGCGAGCGGTAGAGAAAATTATCGAAGATCTAGAACTCCTCCAAAGTAATTAACGTCAACTTCGTGAGGCTGACCGATATAGAAAGTGAGGAAGGTGGCCAGATCATAAACGTTGGTGAACGGAGTGATTTTACTGTCAGCTTTTTCAGATCCGAAGGTGACCGAGTAAGTACCGCCATCTTCAACCCGTCTCTGTTTGTCACCACTTGGTTGGATTGAGTCGTAATAAATCTCAGTTCCATTCCCAGAAGTAGGATAAGTGCCGATGGTGGTCCAACGATCGATATCGTACCAGTACCACGGGCTCATGATGTCTTCGTAGTGATAGAGTTCAACATCAATGACTTTGGTACAGGCATATGACCGGCTTTCGGTTGTTGTACAAGAATAGGTATATGATTCGGATGATCCACATTCGTACGAATCAGACGAACCATCGCCGTTATTCGAATAGCAAGTATCCGATACATATCTTGAGCCTGTGCAGGTATCCGGAACCGTAACTGATTCATAACACGTGTCCGACACTGTTTCGGTAGTCCAGCCATCGTGTACTTTTAAGTCCCCACTCTTTCTGATATCAACATTGGTTTGTCTTCCGGCAGAGTTAGTCCCAGGCTGTTCACCCGGAATACTCCAGCCTTGCTCGTGGAATAATTGATATTCTTCGATATGCACGGATTGAGTCCAAGGCATGGCTGTTACGATGACAGTTTCGATATGAGTCTTGAAGAAGTAGTTGTATATCAGCAGGCTACCAATAATGATAGCCGTGAGGGTGGCTACTACCAGGGCTCCTGTTTTGATTACAGACCGATTACCCTCGTCGAGCACATCCATTATTGAAAGACTTTTGCTCTTTAACACCGGCTCGTCACCTGTTTGAGGGTTATAAAGATCGTCTTCCGGAATCCATTTTTTAGGTGGCTCGGCAGGCATAAGAGAATCTTGTTTTTCAGCCTCCTCGGTTGAGTGCGCCAGATCCTTAGCACGGTAGCCAGTTCGTTTCACACCGACTACAGACTTGGTGGTCCGAGGGGCGCCGCATTTCCAGCACTTACTGTCTTTGTCGAGATTTCCAGCTTCACATCCTTCGCAGTACCAATTAGGGTCGGCTTTGCCAAATAATTTGGTTTGAGCCTCTGTAGCGTAAGTAATTGGATTACTGTGATAGAAACTGACGGTGCGTGGGCGAGGTGCGCCGCAACCCTTTTTACATTCACGGAAATAGCCGGGAATTTTTTTATTCCGGCAGTACGGACAGTCCCAGAACATTACGATCTTAGCCATGATGGCCTCCTTTGGGAATCTGATTTGGTCTCGTTTTTAAGGTTCAGGCGAGAGGGTTGGATAACGAAGTGGGGTATTTTAGCATGATTGAGGCTAAAAGTCAAGCTATAAGAGCTTGCTCTAGGTCTTTTCGATAATGTTCATTATCGAAATATCCCCATGCGCTTCCTCTTATATCTACGCCTATAAACGTGCCTTTTTATAGGCTTGATATAGGGGTGGTTGGGTGGGCTTGGTATACTTAGGGGTGGCAAAAGTAATCTTTGATGGTAAAAAGCAGGCAGAGCGAGAGGCTGAGTTTCTGGAGGAGAGTGAACGGGTGCTGGGCA